>JAEEGI010021587.1_pt1 | contig 12787 bp, 9 predicted proteins | sample 8958751 | NCBI WGS metagenome assembly JAEEGI01 (sample SAMN16246545, study PRJNA631951) | gut metagenome | biome: gut microbiome; feature: rumen; material: KS-attached | host: Bos | place: Iran: Karaj | collected 2018-10 | reverse complement strand
TTAACACTAAAACGAAGTAATCGACGATGGCAAATTATATAATGTTTGGAATTCTCGCTCTTGTCATACTCGGTTCTGCCGTGATGTGTGTGACGACGAAGCGAATCATGCGGGCCGCAACATTCCTATTGTTCGTGCTCTTTGGTGTGGCAGGTCTCTATTTCCTGCTCGACTATACATTCCTTGGCGCAGCACAGATCTCTGTCTATGCCGGTGGTGTGACGATGCTCTATGTCTTCGCCATCCAGCTGGTGGGCAAGCGTTCGCTCCAAGGACTTCTGGAACGTGTGAAGGGCAGCAACGTGGCCTTTGGTGCAATCGTAGCACTCATCGGTCTGGTCATGGTCTGTGCCGTATTACTGAAGAATCAATTTTTGTATGCCGCCTGTCAGGTGCCTGACGTAGAAGTGCCGATGAAGGAAATCGGTATGGCACTGGTCGGAGCAGACAAGTACCAGTATGTGCTCCCGTTCGAGCTCATCTCGGTGTTCCTGCTGGCATGTATCATTGGTGGCCTGGCCATCGCAAGAAAAGATCAAAAATTAGAGAAGTAGAATTATGGTACCAGTACAATATTATTTTATTCTGAGCGCACTGCTGTTCTTCATCGGTGTCTATGGTTTTATATCTCGTCGTAACCTGATTGCGATGCTCATCTCCGTGGAGCTGATCCTCAACGCCGTGGAGATCAACTTCGCCGCTTTCAACCGCCTGCTTTATCCCGGACAGTATGAAGGTTTCTTCATGTCGCTCTTCGGTATTGGTGTGGCTGCTGCTGAGACGGCCGTCGCTATTGCTATCATCATCAATGTCTACCGTAACTTCAACAGTGACAGTGTAGACAGTATCCAGAATATGAAACGATAGTAGTCAATTGATCATTGATAATTGAAAATTGATAATTATGTATAGTTACACAATATTTATCATGCTTCTGCCGCTGCTGTCGTTCCTCGTTCTGGGACTTGCAGGCATGAAGATGAAGCACAAGCTGGCAGGACTGATCGGTACCTGCTCGCTCGCACTGGTGACGATCCTGTCGTACATGACCGCTTTCCAGTATTTCACAGCCGACCGTGTGAACGGTGTCTATCAGACGTTCGTTCCTTACAACTACACTTGGTTGCCGCTGGGACATCTGCACTTCGATATGGGTATCCTGCTGGATCCCATCTCGGTGATGATGCTCATCGTCATCTCCACGGTTTCGCTGATGGTGCACATTTACTCTTTCGGCTATATGCACGGCGAGAAGGGCTTCCAGCGCTACTATGCGTTCCTGAGCCTCTTCACGATGTCTATGCTCGGTCTGGTGTTGGCCACGAACATCTTCCAGATGTATATGTTCTGGGAGCTCGTGGGTGTGAGCTCTTACCTGCTCATCGGCTTCTATTATCCGTTGAAGCCTGCCATCGCTGCCTCGAAGAAGGCGTTCATCGTGACGCGCTTTGCCGATATGTTCTTCCTCATCGGTATCCTGATGTTCGGCTACTATGTTGACTCGTTCAGCTTCTCGTTTGCCGGACATGGCATGGAGGTTGTGATGGGCGAGGGTACGACGCCGCTGATTTCAGGCAACATCTCGAAGGCTATTGCTGCCGGTGGTCTGATCATCCCGACGGCCTTGGTGCTGATGTTCATCGGTGGTGCCGGTAAGAGTGCGATGTTCCCATTGCACATCTGGCTGCCCGATGCCATGGAGGGTCCGACGCCTGTGTCGGCATTGATCCATGCTGCTACGATGGTGGTGGCCGGTGTGTTCCAGATCGCTCGTATGTTCCCGTTGTGGATCCACTTCGCACCTCATACGCTGAGTGTGGTGGTGTGGGTAGGTGTCTTCACCGCTTTCTATGCTGCTGCCGTGGCCTGTGCCCAGAGCGACATCAAGCGTGTGCTGGCCTTCTCAACCATCTCGCAGATCGCCTTTATGATGGTGGCGCTGGGCGTCTGTCTGCCTGGTCATAACGGCCTGCCTTACGACGATCATGCCCAGCTAGGTTACATGGCTTCGATGTTCCATCTGTTCACCCACGCTATGTTCAAGGCTTGCTTGTTCTTGGGTGCTGGTTGTATCATCCACGCTGTCCACTCCAACGAGATGGCCTTCATGGGAGGCTTGCGCAAGTATATGCCTGTGACGCACATCACGTTCCTCATCTCCTGTCTGGCTATCGCGGGTATTCCGTTCTTCTCGGGCTTTAGCTCGAAGGATGAGATCATCTCCGCCTGCTTCCAGTACAGTCCTGTCGTGGGCTGGGCTATGACGGGTATTGCCGCCATGACTGCTTTCTATATGTTCCGTCTGTACTACGGCATCTTCTGGGGTACGGAGAACAAGGAAGCCCATGCACACCATACACCCCATGAGGCTCCCGCTTCGATGACGATACCTCTGATCGTGCTCTGCGCCATCACGATGATCGTCGGTATCTATTCCACCATTGCAGGCTTCGCAGGGTGGGGAGGTTCCTTCGGTCACTTTGTCACGGCCAGTGGCATGGACTATACGATTCACTTCGATGTGAAGATTGCTGCCACCTCTACGGTGATCGCCATCCTGAGCATCTGCGTGGCTACTTATATCTACAAGGGAGAGTCGCAGCCCATCGCCGACCGTCTGTACAAGACGTTCCCGAAGTTGCACCGCGCTGCCTACAAGCGTTTCTATCAGGACGAGATCTGGCAGTGGGTCACTCATCGTGTCATCTTCCGCTGTATCTCTACACCTATCGCCTGGTTCGATCGTCATGTGGTCGACGGCACGTTCAATTTCCTGGCTTGGGGTGCCAACGAGGGTGGCGAGAGTCTGCGCTCATGGCAGAGTGGCGATGTGCGTCAGTATGCCGTCTGGTTCCTCACTGGTACGGTGGCATTAACATTAATCCTTTTATGCATCTGAAGATATGAGTATATTAAGTGTTTTCGTATTGATTCCCGCCCTGATGCTGTTGGGATTGTGGCTTGCCAAGAATCTCAATCAGGTGCGTGGTGTGATGGTGGCCGGCTCCTCTTGTCTGCTGGCCCTCTCCATCTGGCTGACGGTATATTTCATCCAGGAGCGTTCGGCAGGCAATACCGCCGAGATGCTGCTTACCTATAGTGTACCCTGGTTCAAGCCGCTGAACATCGCCTATAGTGTTGGTGTCGACGGTATCTCCGTGGTCATGCTGCTCCTGTCGAGCATCATCGTGTTCACAGGAACTTTCGCCTCGTGGCAGCTCAAGCCGCTCACGAAGGAGTATTTCCTTTGGTTTACGCTGCTGTCCACGGGTGTGTTCGGCTTCTTCATCTCTACCGACCTCTTCACGATGTTCATGTTCTACGAGGTAGCCCTTATCCCGATGTACCTGTTGATAGGTGTCTGGGGTTCTGGTCATAAGGAGTACTCGGCCATGAAGCTGACGCTGATGCTGATGGGAGGTTCTGCCCTGCTCATCCTTGGACTGCTGGGCATCTACTTCTTCAACGGTCAGTATAGTGGTACCTATACGTTCGATCTGACGGCCATCGCTGCTGCCCATGCCATCCCAGGCTGGATACAGAACATCTTCTTCCCCTTCATCTTCATTGGTTTCGGTGTGCTGGGAGCCCTGTTCCCGTTCCACACATGGTCACCTGATGGTCATGCCTCGGCGCCTACCGCTGTGTCGATGCTCCATGCTGGTGTGCTGATGAAGCTCGGAGGCTATGGCTGTTTCCGCGTCGCTATGTATCTGCTGCCTGACGCTGCACAGGATCTCTCGTGGATCTTCCTGATCCTGACGACCATCTCTGTGGTCTATGGTGCGCTCTCTGCTTGTGTACAGACCGACCTGAAGTATATTAACGCCTACTCGTCGGTGTCGCATTGCGGACTGGTGCTCTTTGCCCTGCTGATGATGCAGCAGACGGCTGTGACAGGTGCTATCCTCCAGATGCTCTCTCACGGTCTGATGACAGCTCTCTTCTTTGCTTTGATCGGTATGATCTATGGCCGTACCCATACCCGCGACATCCGCGAGTTGGCCGGACTGATGAAGATCATGCCCTTCCTGGCTGTAGGATATGTGATCGCTGGTTTGGCTAACCTCGGACTTCCTGGCTTCTCAGGCTTCATCGCTGAGATGACCATCTTCGTGGGTTCGTTCAGTGCCCAGCCCCTCGTTGGAGACCCGAGCAACTCATTCCGTATGGTGGCTACGATCATCGCCTGTACGTCGATTGTCGTGACGGCAGTCTATATCCTGCGTGTCGTCGGTAAGATTCTCTATGGCGAGGTTGAGAACAAGCACTACCTGGAGCTGACCGACGCTACATGGGACGAGCGTGTCGCTGTCATCTGCCTCATCTTCTGTGTGGCAGGCCTTGGTACCTTCCCGTTCTGGGTGAGCAACATGATCTCGCCTGCTGCAGGCTCGATACTTCATTCAATTGGTGTAATGTAAAGAAGGAGGACGAAAGATATGAATTATAGTGAATTCCTTAAAATGGGTCCAGAGATCGTTCTGGTTCTCGCCCTTGTGGTCATGTTTATCGCCGACTTCGTGCTGCATAAGAGTGAGTCGAAGTGCAAGTCGCTCTTCTCGCTGATGGCAGTTCTGATGGTGGTATCGCTGTGCGGAACGTTCTGTACAGCCGCTAGCCATCCCGAGCCTGTATCAGCCTTCGGAGGCCTCTATGTCGTTTCTCCCGCTGTGAATGTGATGAAGTCCATCCTCGTCTTCGGTACCTTTATCGTGGTGCTGATGGCCCAGCCTTGGGTGGAGAAGACACAGCGTCTGGCCGGTGAGTTCTATATGCTGTTGATCTCAACCTTACTCGGTATGTTCATCATGATGTCGAGCGGCAACTTCCTGCTGTTCTTCCTTGGATTGGAGACAGCTTCAGTGCCCTTGGCCTGTATGGTGGCCTTCGACAAGTGGAAGCAGAACTCTGCCGAGGGTGCTGCGAAGTATATCCTGGTGGCAACGTTCTCCAGCGGCGTGATGCTCTATGGCATCTCGTTCATCTATGCTGCTGCCGGTACGCTCTATTTCGACGATGTCGCAGCTGCGCTCTCACCTCTCACCTCTGACCACTTACCTCTGTGTATCATGGGTCTGGTGTTCTTCTTCAGCGGTCTGGGCTTCAAGATCTCTCTGGTGCCCTTCCACTTCTGGACTGCCGACACCTATCAGGGAGCGCCTACACCTGTCACTGGTTACCTGAGCGTCATCTCCAAGGGTGCTGCTGCCATCACACTGGCCATCATCCTGATGAAGGTGTTCCAGCCGCTGGTCTACTACTGGGAGTATATGCTTTACATCGTCATCGTGCTCTCTATCACTGTGGCCAACCTCTTCGCCATCCGTCAGAGTGAGCTCAAGCGATTCATGGCTTTCAGCTCTATCTCACAGGCTGGCTACATCATGCTGGCCGTGGTGGGCAACAGTCAGCTGGGCGTGGCTGCTCTGACTTATTATGTGCTGGTGTATATCGTGGCTAACATGGCCGTCTTCACCGTCATCAACGTCGTGGAGCAGAACAACGGCGGCCGCACGGACATGGCAGCCTACAACGGCTTCTATCAGACCAATCCGAAACTGTCGTTCCTGATGACGCTTGCGTTGTTCTCACTGGCAGGTATCCCTCCGTTTGCTGGTATGTTCTCGAAGTTCTTCGTGTTCATGGCAGCAGCCGAGCAGGGTAGTGCCGCTGCCTACTTCGTTGTCTTCGTCGCCTTGGTCAACACGGTCATCTCACTCTACTACTATCTGCTGATCGTGAAGGCCATGTACATCACCAAGACCGACAGCCCGCTGCCGACGTTCAAGAGCGATCTGAACACCAAGGTGGCTATGGCCATCTGCACTGTAGGCGTCATGCTCTTCGGCATCTGTTCCTGCATCTATGAGTGGATCGCCGCCGCAGGCATGTAAGACGCTCAGACGCCTTCTCTGAAACAAAAATCGCACAACAGGGACAATCCCTGTTGTGCGATTTTTTCTATGTTGCAGGTCCATGATGGCATCTGGCAAAATCACAGCCTTTTCGTTAAACATTGCAACTTTTACGAGAGGATTGCAATTATTTAACGGAATATTTCGTATATTTGTGCCGTAATTCCTAAATGACGCAATTATGGCAAAGTACTTGGACCCGAAAGCCGACCTGACATTCAGGAAGATCTTGGTGGTAACAGTTGTTGCCGCTTTATTCCTGTCTGGATGTGGAGGCGATTCCAAAGAACAGGAAAGGCGGAACAAAGAAGCAGAGGACAAAGTCTATGAGGCCTATCAGGCCCATGACTATCCGCGTATCATAGAATTGGTGGACAGTCTGAAACCGCTAGGCAGTATGTCTGAAGGCAAAGCCTGCTACTGGATGGGCTACGCCTACGACCGTATGATGCAGAAGCGAATGGCCGAACTATATTGGAATACGGGTATCGCCGCCGTAGAGAATTCTACCGACGACGAGGACGTGCGGGTATATGCAGGCATTACCAACCGCCTGACGGGACTTTTGAGTACATGGACTGAATTTGAAGCCGCCCTGAAAGTGGCTGTCCCTGCTACAGAACGATTAAAAAGTCTGGGGTGCGACACTACCAGCGAATACACCAATATGCTCATTTATATAGGTTGTGCTAAGAGCCGTCTCGGATTAAGTGAAGACAAGACCGACAACAGTATGGAAGAAGCCTATAGAGCCCATATCAACAATATCAGGAAGCACCCTTATGCCATCAGCTACCGCGATGCCATCGTGGGTGTGATCAACATCAGTTACAACTATCTGGAAGCAGCTGACTATGAGAACGCCAGACTATGGCTTGAGCGCATGAAGCAACTGATTGACGGATATGAAAAGCAGGCTGACGCACGTCCTGACTATACCGAAAAGCAGCGGGCACGCTACAACATCTATCTGGCCAGGGCCTTGGAGGGGCTGGGGCGCAAGGACGAAGCCGCCGAGGCCTATAGGCTGTTCCAGAAGACAGAATACTTTAGGACGGCAGAGGGCAAGATGCTGGCCAGCGACTATCTGCGGCTGGCAGGACGTTGGCAGGATGCTGCCGACAACTTCGGAAGCATGGAGAAAATGATGAAGGTGTACGGCACCAGCTATACGCTGGAGAACATACAGAAAATGCTCCTAAAGAAGTATGAAGTCAATTTGAAGGCCGGCCGTATAGACACAGCCCGTGCCGTGAGCATAAGCATCACAGAACGGCTTGATTCGGCCATCACTCTTTCGCGCAGTGCCGAAGCCCGTGAAGAGGCGGCTGTACACCAGAAGGAACTTGAGATGACTGCCGAGAAAGAAGAATACGTGCGTCAGCGTCACATCGGCCGACTCATCGGCATGTCGGCAACCATCCTGTTCCTCCTCATCTACATCATTGTGCGCCACCGCATGGGAGTCCGTCTGAGAAAAGCTCACAACGACTTGAAGACGGCCTACGACCAGCTCGAAGAGACCACCACCGCCAAGGAGCGCATGGAGAGTGAACTGCGCATTGCCCGCGACATTCAGATGTCGATGGTGCCCAGCGTGTTCCCGGAAATTGACGGTCTCGACATGTATGCCTCAATGACGCCGGCCAAGGAGGTGGGTGGCGACCTGTACAATTATCTCTTGCTCGACGACAAACTGTATTTCTGCATCGGCGACGTCAGCGGAAAGGGTGTGCCCGCCTCGCTCTTCATGGCCATAGCCACACGCGGATTCCGCACACTGGCATTGATGGGAAGGACACCCGCAGAGATAGCCACCCGACTGAACTATGAGCTGACCGAGAACAACGAGGAGGGTATGTTCGTCACCATGTTTATCTGTAGACTCGACCTGAAGCTCCGGCGGTTTGAATACTGCAACGCCGGACATAACCCGCCGCTCATTGGCAATGCCGACGGCCAGTACTCGTTCCTTGATGTGGTACCCAACGCGCCCATCGGATTATGGCCGGGACTGGAATATGAGGGTGATGAAATAGAATATCTGAGCGACCGTAAACTGCTGCTTTATACCGACGGACTCAATGAAGCCGAGAACCGCCAGCAGGAGCAGTATGGCACCGACCGCATTGTAGAACTGCTCACCTCGCTGTCAGCCAGCAACTGCCGCGACATCGTAGAGGCCCTGAAAGCCGATACAGACCGCTTCCGCGACGGTGCAGAACCCAACGACGACCTCACCTTGCTCGCCTTCAGTTTTACGACCTCATGAGTCTATATATCTAACTTGACTTAGGCATATGAAAGATATGAACAAATGTTTAATATTGGTAGCAGCCGCCATGATGGCTGCCACGAGCCTGCAGGCTCAGACGGAACGCTCTGATGATTTCAGGGCAAAGTATGAACTGAAGGAGGTGGTGGTGATGAGCCGCCACAATATCCGTTCGCCGCTGACATCGGGCGGTGCGGCCTATATGCGGGTGACACCATACGAATGGTTCAAGTGGACATCGCCCAGCAGCCAGCTGTCACAGCGTGGCGGTGTGCTCGAGACGGAGATGGGCCAGTTCTTCCGTAAATGGGTGGTCGGCGCAGGTCTGTTACCCGACAACTACCGTCCGGTGGACGACGAGGTGCTGTTCTATGCCAACTCGCGCCAGCGCACGTTTGCCACAGCCAAGTATTTCTCCGCAGGTTTCCTGCCCTTCGCCAACGTGGAGATTCAGCATAAGTACGACGAGGATATCATGGACCCTGTGTTCAAGGCGCAGTTCACGAAGATGAACGATGAGTACCGCCAGCAGATCCTGGCCGAAATGGCTACCTTGCATGGCGGCCCGGAGGCCTGGATGCAGAGTGTGCAGCCCACGCTGACGCTGATGGAGGAGGTGATAGACATGGCCCATTCGCCTGCTGCCGCCAACGACACCGTCCATTTCCGCTTCGATGACACACAGTTCAAACTGGAGAAGGGTGACGAGCCGAAGATGAGTGGCGGCTATACACTGGCCAACAGCGTGGCCGACGCGATGGTGCTGCAGTGCTATGAGAGTGAGAGTATGGCGGCCTTCGGTCATGAGCTGACAGAGGAACAATGGCGCGGAATCTGCGGCGTGAAGGAGGTGTACGACGGTCTGCTCTTCACCACCCATAGTGCCGCCGTCAACCTGGCCTATCCGCTGGTGAGCCGCATCCGCGAGGAACTCGCCAACGGAAACCGCAAGTTCACGTTCCTCTGCGGTCACGACTCAAACCTCGCCAGCATCAGCGCAGCCTTGCACCTGAACCTTCCAAAGACGGAGCAGGCGCTGGAGGTGCGCACGCCCATCGGCTCGAAGCTCGTCTTCGAGAAGTGGAGCGACGGCAGCGAAGACTATGTCGCCATCAATCTGGTCTATCCGAAATACAGCCAGATGCATGCCCGCACGCTGCTCTCGCTTGAAGAGCCGCCGATGGTACAGACCGTCACCATTGAGGGACTGACAGCCAACAGCGACGGCCTCTACCGCCTGGCCGACCTCGATGCCCGTATGGCTGAGGCGATGGCCGAATACGATGCCATCGAGGATGCACCGACAGCCGTGTCCGCTGCAACGCGCGCCGCCACCAGCGAAGTCCATTCCTATACGCTGAATGGAACACCGGCCGATGTTTCTACTCGTGGTATTGTAATCCTAAACGATAAAAAGATAATCAGATAATTCCCTCTTTGAAAATACTACTGATGCGATAAAATCGCGTTAGTTATAAATATTCAAAATAGAGTGAGTTCTTTGACAGATTGATTGATATTGACAGAGTCACGTGGCTTGGTGATGAGTTCCCTGAGAGTGATCTTCTCCAGCGCAGAGATTCTGATTAGCGTAGCCACCTCGGTGATGGAGTATGGACTTTTGTAGTCTGCCTTGATCCTGGCTATAATCAGATAGGCGATGACTGCCACCCAAAGATGAGTCCGCACGGCATTCTCGGAGTAGCCCCACAGGGTTTTCACGACGATGTTCTGCTTGACCCATTTGAAAAAAACTTCAATGTCCCACCTATGTCTATAGGCAGGCCACCTCGGCTGCACTGATGTTGAAGTTATTCGTGATGAACACGATTTCTTCCCCTGCTTCTTCATCATAGACGCAGACAGCCCGTATCGGCTCAGGATAGAGTGCAATCGACTTGGTGGTCAGACGGATGGTGAAGTCACCTGTGACACCAGCGTTTCTGTCTGTATCTGACAATTCCCTGTAGCCGAGGATTTCATATTTCATGTTCTCCTTCGGTCTGGTCACCCAATAGGCACCGGCCAGGTGGAAACGGAACAGTGCATCGAAATCCACATACGCCTTGTCCATCATGTAGAAGGCATAAGGCTCAGGTTCAATGACATCCAACTCATTGCTGTCGTGCCATCTGCCATGCGTAATGTGGATGTTGGCTGGGATGCTCCCACGAAGGTCAAGCAACGTATGCATCTTCACGCCTCCCTTGCTATATTTCCCCAAAGCCCATGTGGCCAGTTTGATGCTGGTGGATATGGTGGTGGAGTCCAGAGCATACAGGACGTTATCCACGTTTATCTCAGGTATGGCAGTCTTCGAGTATAAAGGTCTGACGATGCCGATGAGATACGTCCCAAGTCCTTCGTAGATGCGATAGTCGCGGTTCTCGTTGGCACGGGAGAGCGATGGCTGGGTGACAGTGTTTCGAAAGCCGAGGTGATAGAGAATAGGCTTGTGCGCTTCAAGGCATAGGCATATATCACGCAGGGAGCCGCAGCCTGTAATCTGACCGAACAGCAGATGCAACAACTGATTGTAGCAGGTCAAGCCTTTCGAATGCCTGTTTCCATAATACTTGGCAACGAGTTTGTCGAACTGATAACGAGGTATATAGTCCACGACTTGGGAGAAAATATAGCTACCGACATTCATAATTATGCAGTTTTTGGACTGCAAAATTACTCTGTCATTTTCAAATCAAAAAATCAAAGATCGCTCTGAAACCCTTATTAACAAAGGGATGTGTGAAGTAAAAATTAAATTTATCGTATCACTAATATATGGCGATTGGTTGTTGATTCTTGTAAGATTAAGTGCGTTCATAGGAGATCAGATTTAAGTTGTGTTTTATACTGCAAGATTTCGTTTCAAGGACAACTCATCCAATTCCTTTTCGGCTTGTCTTACCCATTCGCGCTTTCGCTCAACCATTTTGCGGAATGCCGTTACAGCATCTTCCCTGTTCTTGTAAATCACTCTTTTGTACATGTTTTTAACATATTAATTGGTTTCTACGAGTGCAAAGATACGACTATTATCCGAAAGTTCCAAATTATATGCGTTTTTTTTATTCTCGTACATAGAAGGGACTCTTTTTGTGCACATGAAACACTCCTTAGGGGGCAGAGGGGGCAGTAATTTCCTATGAAGCATAGAAATAAATCCCTAATTCGCAAGTAAAATGCAAAGTGGAATTAGGGATTTATTTTTCATATTCCCAAGGATTTACTGCCCCCTCTGCCCCCCTGTCGAGTCATCGCGCTGCATCCAAATGTCAGCCTTATATATTGCGTGTTATGAAATAACTTTACGCGTATTACTACCAAAGAATCCCCTCTGAGACACCCTAGACTAAACCCGGAGTTTACTTAGCCTAAACTCCGACTTTACTTAGCCTAAAGTCCCACTTTAGTCTATCTAAACTCCAGAGCCCCCTTTTTCGGAACTTCCGAACATCCTAAAGGAAATATTGGATATGCGAAATATTTTAACAGATGCTACGGGGCCAGCACCATGTGATAAGTTGATATTTGCAAAGATTTACGGGCTTACATGAAAAATTCGCGCATAAATCTTGGGATAACATCCATAAAAGTTGTACCTTTGCAGGCTGAAAGCCTGCTAAGCCGCTTGCTCCAGCAGCGACGGCGATAAGGAGATTGGTTACAAATGATGATATAACGACCAACGACGATACAGAGATTGATGGTAAGCGTTACCACAGGCTGAACGCCGCTGGTGCCGTGAGCCATTCCGGCAACAGCCCGCAGCACTACCGTTGGACTGACCCCGATGCCTGGCACTATTTCGCCTACGCCCCCATCAAGTGGCGCATTCTGAAAATCAGCGGCACCAAGGCCGTGCTGCTAGCGGATCGCATGCCCGACACCTGTCCTTTCCACGACAAGGATGAAGCCGTGAACTGGAGCGGCAGCCATCTGCGCCAATGGCTGAACGATGAGTTCTACACCCGCGCCTTTTCCGATGTAGAACGCACGGCCATCTTAACCACCGACGTCAAGAATCCGGCAAACCCATACTACGGTACCGACTGCGGGCCTGACACGCAAGACCATGTGTTTATCCTCTCCAACGACGAGGTCTTTGCCTCCTCGCTGGCTTCCGACTATGGCTTCTATGCAGGTAGCGGCATCGACGATTCCGCCCGCCGTTTCCGCTCCACGCTCTATGCCAAGTGCCGTGGTGCCTGGTGGTCGTCGGTTGAGGGCTATCGTGGCAACTCCTTCTGGTTCATGCGCACCAGTGGCTATACATCCAGCAGCATCACCTATGTCTGCGACTTCGGTTATCTGTATAACCAGGGTACCGCCGCCACCTGCGATGATGCCGCCGTGCTGCCAGCCATCACCGTCGATTTGGAAAAGGCAAATTACCAGAAGACCACGTCTGTCGAATCCACAGACGTAGCACAGTAGGGACTTTTTGTGCAATGGCCAAGGAATAATATTAGTATCCTTTGTTTTGCGTGAGGTTCGGATTCAGGGTGATGATGTCACCGGGGATGGGGAAGACGGTGGTGTGATGGTCTCTCTCGTTCACTTTTTCATCATACATATCGCCTTCGAAGAGACT
>JAEEGI010021585.1_pt1 | contig 12788 bp, 8 predicted proteins | sample 8958751 | NCBI WGS metagenome assembly JAEEGI01 (sample SAMN16246545, study PRJNA631951) | gut metagenome | biome: gut microbiome; feature: rumen; material: KS-attached | host: Bos | place: Iran: Karaj | collected 2018-10 | reverse complement strand
TTAAGCCTCCTTGCGATGATTTTAAAGTTTCATCCTCTTAGAGCAACCCTTATACAAACAAAAGAACAGCAACATATAACATCTCACATCAAAATTATACGTACAGACGTTCGAAATGTCAAGACTGTTCTCTGCTTTTTGGGCTCTGCGAAAAGTCTTTTTCACCCCAAAAGAAACAACGCCGTCGCAAATTTGTTTTACTCAGTTTTTAATGTTTATGCCCCAAAAATCGACAATTTGGCTATTGTATTGGTACTACAACAGTCACTGTTACAGTTTACGACGCAGCCGAGACACAGATCCTCAAGCAGGACCTCAAGGTTAAGGTTAAGAAGAATGCGGCTGACGTTACAGTTACCGGAATCGCTGATGGCGACAAGTTCAGCGTAGGTCAGGAAGTACCTGTTACACTTCCTCGTCAGGGTGTTGACACTGATGAGAGAGAACTTACAGTTGATAAGACTGATATCGTTGAGCTTAAGGCTGGTGAGAAGAATAGAACGTACACAGTTAAGTTCCTCAAGGCCGGCGAGGCTACTTTCACAGCTAAGGCTTACCAGAGTGCAAAGTACCCTGCAGCTACTCAGACAAAGACAATCAAGGTTACAGTTGGTAATCCTGTTCCCGCTTCTGCTAAGGTTATTGCTTCAGACGCTATCGAGCTTACGTTCGATGAAGATGTAGAAGCTCTTGGCCTTTTCAAAGATGCTAAGGATATCCCTTACAATGCTATTTACTACATGGCAAACAGTTCGACTCCTGTTTACATCAATGCAGTTAAGGCTGTAAAGGCAACCGGAAACAAGGTTAAGGTTGATCTCTTTAGTCCACTTCTCAATGGTGTACCTTATTTCGTTGAGATAAACGGCTCGAAATTAGAAATTGCTCTTACTAAGAGTGGTGCAAAGGATGTAGCTTCTGTTGTAATCACAACTACTGTTGCTACGAAGGATGTAGCAAAGAGCATTGATTATGTCCTTTACAACGACGAAGGTGTTGACATCACTACTTCTGCACTTGCTGCAGGTGGACGTGTAACCATTACCCAGGCTGAATACAATGCTGAGATCACAGAGACAACTTCTAACAAGTATCAGATACTTATGTGGAACAAGGATGCAAAGGCTTCTCTCACAATTAAGTATTCTTATCTTGATTCGAACGATAATTACAAAGAGTATCCTGCATCGGGAAGTGGCGTAATAACATGCGTTGAAGAGTCTCCTTATGTTTTCAAGAAGACAGTATGGACTCTTAATGATGGCACAGCTATTAGCTCTTCCGCTACAAATCTTAAAAAATACTTCTCAATCGGAGAGGAATTCAAGCTTACTGGTGTTGTAGTATTCAACCAGAACGGACAGGACAAGGAATACGCAATCAATACTACTACAGTTGCTACTGAAAACGAGCTCCTCAAAGTATGGTTCCCTGATAACAACTTTGCAATGTTTAACGCATCAAATAACATTGTTGGTAACAAGGCAGGAACTGCAACAGCATTTGTTGGATATACAAAGAATGGTGCGGACAAGATTCTCGATGTTATCAGCATTGAAGTTCGTGAAGCAAGAAAACAGAGCAGAGTAGAACTCGCTATTAAGAACGACAAGAAGACACTTAACGGCACAGACGTTGTTGCTGAGGAGCTTACATTCGAAGCTAAGCTTTATGATCAGTTCAATGATCTGATTGATATGGAAGCAGGCAAGGATATCGTTCTTAACCAGATTGAAGCATCTGCAGATAAATGCGCTTTCTCTGGTGCTACAAGTTTTGCAACTAATGGTGTTAAGAAAGATACCGGAAAGTACGAACTGACTGTAGATGGTTCTGACTTTGCAGGTGTAACTAAGAGCCAGAATGTTGGTTTCTTTGTAAAGTATAACAATGCTATTGCAAGTAACAATGTTTATTTCTCAGTAGATGATAAAGCTGCTAATACCGGATCTATCGCTTTCACGACTGATCTTAAGGCTCTTGATACATCAGTATTTGATGTTTTAAGTAAGAAGACCGAGGACAAGGTAGCTACACTTCAGGTTGCGAAGGCAAACGGCGGATTCTTCACTGGCGAAGTTGATCTTACCTCTAACTTTACACTGACAGGTACAAACAGTCATACTGCAACTGCTGCTGCAGCAAGTTTACAGCTTGAGGTTGTTAAGAATGGTTCTAAGATTGATATCACAAGCGCAGATTACAATCTGTTCATTAAGACTGATGATGCTGATGAAGGAAAGATCTACGTTAAGAACCTTGCACTTGATGGCAGTGTTGTAAAGAAGATTCCTACAGGATCATATTCATTCAGACTTTTTGAGTATGATGCTAATGGTAGAGTAAAGAATCCTCAGATTATTGATATTGTTGTAAGTGATAATCAGGTTAAGCCTGTTTACAAACAGGAAGCACAGAAGACCGCATCAGATGGTACAGACTGCTTCTCATACACATTTGATGGAAAGGCAATTCATAAGCTTGATGGTACTGAAACACGTACTCTTGTGTATGCTTATAACCAGAATAACAATAGCGTATACGTAAAGAAGGCAACTGTTACTCTTAAGGTTGATCTTAAGAATGATAACGTTGATACAATATACACCTACGATGTTGAAGTAACTATCGGAACATCACTTACTAAGTAATAGCTCATCTGAGTTTTAGGTGATGACACCTCGTTTTGATTAGATAATTATCAAAATACAGGCGAAAGAGGTTCTGCGAAAACTACGCAGAACCTCTTTTTTTGAAATGATTGATAAACGCAAAGGAATTCAAACTGGTACTTCTTCTTGTCCTTGTTGACCAGAAAAAGAAAGAGATCTCTCAGAGAAAGCCTCGGACTTGATTTCTTAAGTAGAAGATTATTATTTTGTATTGTGTAAGAAAACACGAGATTTTGGAAGTTTTCCAAAATCTCGTTTATCTTCAGTCTGAGAAGAAGGACCCTCCCGGGTCCTTCTTCTAGTTATCTCTTAAGTCTAGTTAGATTACTTAGTTAAAAGCTTATTAACAGTTACTTCGATTTGCTTACCAGCACCATAACCGTGGCAAGAAGGTAAAGTAACAGTTGCCGCCTTAACGAATACGTTTCCGTTCTGAGCAGGTACAACCTGTGCACCGGTAATTGTTGCACTTGCAGTTATATCGTCATTGCCGAACTTAAAGGTGAAGCAATCTACATAGTTTCCATTTGAAGGAACCTTATCAGATTTAACAGTAACTGTAGGCATTGTTTGGTTGTTTGTAACATTAACATTCTTTATAGCGAGAGTGTTAATAACAGGTGTAGCACCAGCTGTCTTTACTTCGTACTTGTAGAAGTAGAATTTGTAAGCACCCTTTGCAAGCTGATTGGGAGTAACTGTGATGTTGTTAAGTGTAATCTTGTCTGTATAGGAAGCATCACCAGCATTAACTGTATATACTACTGTATCACCATCGGGTGTTAACAGTGAACTATCCTTTTCAGCATATACAAGATATACTGCTGCTCCGGTTGCAGCACCATAAATACTCTGCGCAGTGGTATTTGCGGTAACCTTTGCGGGAACAACCATGAAGGGTTCTGTTCCTGTCTTAAATCCGTTAAACGACTTCTTGATAACAAGCTCCGAACTTGTTACGTTAGACGAAGAACTCATTGTTGTAGAAATAAGTCCGGTGTCAAGTGCATCCTTGGAAGCAGATACTTCCCACTTGTTTGTTGCAGCTACAGGAGCATCCATAACAGTTATAGAATAGTTGGACTTGATATTCTTTGTAGACTCTTCAAGAGCAAAGTAAATCTGCTGTCCTTTCTTCTGCTCTCCTGTATACGTAAACGAATTAGCATCAAGTGTAAAGAATCCATTCGAAGGTTTGTTATCAAGAGCTGGTGTTTTCTCGTTTTCAGCCCTGTTGAAAGCGGGAGCTACGAGGGTGGCCTTTGTCTGGTCTGCATTGTTAGGCGCCTGACCAAGTGTTATACTACCTGCCCACTTCACGTTATCCATCCACTCGCCATACTGGTCAAATACAGTGATGTAAATATTTGACTTGTCGCCGATGCCATCTGTCTTATTGATATTAAGATTCGAATTGTCTGCCTTGATAGCATAGCTTGTAGCTACTCTTGCCTTTTTAACAGTGATGGGGAATGCTCTTACAAACACGTCTTTACCACTTGCATCCTTCTTATAAAGGATTACATTTGTTGTTCCATCAGAAATACCTGTAATTGAGTAGCCAGCAAAAGTATTACCGGTTCCAACGGGATTACCAATAACTGCGATGTTCTCGTTAGCGCATTCAACCTTGGATATCCCATACTCTTCAGCATTCTTCCAACTCAGCTTTCCATCTGTACCTTTCTGCTGAAGGAGAACCTGGAAGTTTACAAGATCACCGATTGCTAAATCAGCCTTAGTAGCATCATCCTTGCCAAAGTGAGCCTTTGCATTTGAAACGATGGAGTACTTAACCTCGCCTGTGTACTGTGCTGTGGGCTCATCTGTAGAAACGATGTCCATCTCATCAATTTTCTCAATAGCGGTATAGGTAGTTTCATCGTAGCCAATGAAAAGTTTAGCCTTGATATGTGCTACCTTTCCTGATTCGGTAAAGTAAACATGTGCACGGTTCTGGCCATCCACCATAGCAGTTGTACTGTATGCATAATCACTTGTTACTTCGAAAGTAGGCATATTCTTGCTATAATCCTCTGTAACACCCTTTGTGATATCGAGATCGCCATTAAGATACTTGAAGTCGATGATGTTATCTTTATTCTTGTATGCCTTTGTCATTGTAATCTTAATATCTGTAACATCCTTAAGATCATGACCAGCGCCAACGAATGTAAGTGTATCAGTATCGTTAACTTTTACAAAATATGATGTTCCGGCAACAAATGTGCTGTAGAAAGTAAGTGTTGCAACGTTATCCTCAGCCTCAACCTTCTGAATAAGAGAGAAGGGAACTACAGACTCATCGATTTTGTAGAAAACGTCCTCATTCTTGAAAGAAGATGCAGTAACGATATCCTTAATGTTTGAAGAATAGGTAAGAGCGATCTTATTGTCAGCAACCTGCTTTACATCCAGAGCGATAGGATTTGTAACCTTAACGTTGATTTCCTTTGTAACAGTGGGTTTAGGATACTTAGAGCTCTGGTAAGCTGTAGCTATTAACTTAACATCGCCGGCCTTGAGGAACTTAACCTTGTAAGTTCTAGCACTCTCGCCTTCCTTGATCTCAACTAAGCTAGCGCTATCCTTGTCAGCTGCAAGATTTCTTTCATCAGTATCAACACCCTTGCGAGGGAGTGTTACATCGATCTCATCACCAACCATATAGCTTTCGCCTTCAACTAGAGCGCCACCAACAGTAATCTCGCTGGCATTCTTCTTAACCTTAACTTTGAGGTCCTGTGACCAGTATTCCTCGCCGTTTTTCTCAACTACAACTTTGACTGTTGTAGTACCAATACAATAGCCAAATTATCGATTTTTGGGGCATAAACATTAAAAACTGAGTAAAACAAATTTGCGACGGCGTTGTTTCTTTTGGGGTGAAAAAGACTGTTCGCAGCGCCCAAAAAGCAGAGAACAGTCTTGACATTTCGAACGTCTGTACGTATAATTTTGATGTGAGATGTTATATGTTGCTGTTCTTTTGTTTGTATAAGGGTTGCTCTAAGAGGATGAGGCTTTAAAATCATCGCAAGGAGGCTTAAATGACAAACTTAAGAACGTCGCTGGTAGCAGCCGGCGAAAAAGCAGCTTACGATTCAGCCGTTAAAGACATTCTGGCTGACAGGCAAGTATTGGCGTGGATCCTCAAGGGAACAACTACGGAGTTTAGTTCGTTTTCGATTGAGGAGATTATTCCGTGCATTGACAAACCCGCCGTTTCGTCAATTGCAGTTGACCCCGGATTGACGAACTCGGATTCGTCAAAGATCACCGGGCTTCCGCAGGAAAGTAGTATTCAAAATGAAGGTGTCATCTACTACGACATAAGGTTCTACGCCAGAAACCCCAGTAGTGATGGCAAACGCGACATCCGTATCATTGTTGATCTGGAAGCGCAAAAGAGTTCTTCGCCCGGTTACGACCTTGTTACACGAGGCATCTTTTATGGCGGAAGGATGCTCTCTGAGCAGTGCGGAAGGAATTTTACGGGACGGGATTATGACGAGCTGGAGAAAGTGTACAGTATCTGGCTTTGCTTTGGATGTGATCAAAAAACAGCGAATACCATTTCGCGGTATAGGATCACGCACGAATCCGTATACGGTGAGTTTGACGATTTATCACGACACGATCTTTTACAAGTGGTGATGGTTCGTATCCCGTCGGAAAAAAACAAGGATAGGGCAAGAAATGCACCACTAAAACTGCATGAAATGCTCTACGATCTTATTATCAGAAAGATGAACGCATCTGATAAAGTAAGACTGCTAAAGGATCGATACGGATTAATGATGAATGATAATGAAGGGAGGATGAGCGCAATGTGTAATTTGTCGGATTACTTTATTGAAGAAGGCTATGACCGCGGTATCAGTCAAGGTATCAGCCAAGGTATCAGCCAAGGTATCAGTCAAGGTATCAGTCAGGCAACAGAGGCTATCGTTCTTTCTATGATCAGAAAGAAGATGTCGCCCAAGGAGATTAGTGAGATTTGCGACATCCCTCTTGAAACAGTCGAGTCGATTCAAAACAAAATGTTACAAGAATCTCCGGTTTAAATTGGTCAAACACTTAATAACCAAGGCCTGTGAATTCCTTACTTTATGGGAAACACAGGCCTTTTTCAATTACATTCCTAGAACCTATTCTTCCTCGTATCCTTCGCCTCACCCGTGAAAAGATCTTCGAGCTTGTCGGAGAGCTGCTTCTGCTTGTTGGGGTAGAGGTGGGAGTAGATGTTGAGGGTCGTCTCAACCTTCTCATGACCGAGGCGCTCGCAGATCAGGAGGGGAGTGACGTTCATCTCGATCAGGAGGGAGGCGTGGGAGTGCCGCAGGTCGTGGATACGGATCTTCTTCACGCCGGTGGCGCGGCAGGTGACCTTCATCCTGTAGAAGAGGCGGTTTGAGGTAAAGGGGAAGATACGTGAGTTTGGTTTCAGGGATCTGTCGGAGCGGAGAAAGGAAGAAAGCTCGCGCATTAAAGAAGTGTTGAGGGTGACCGTCCGTTCACTCTTTCTGGTCTTGGGCTTGGTTATGAGATCACTCTTGTGGTAGCGCCTGTAGGACTTGCTGATGGTGAGCTCGCACCGGCGGGCGTTCACATCGGCAGGTGTCAGGGCGAGCAGCTCTCCGACACGCATCCCTGTCCAGTACAGAAGCTCAAAAGCGAGCCGTACCCTCGGGTCGGCCACTCCGCCGATAAACCGTCTGAACTCGGCGAGTGTCCAGAAGTCGATCCTGTGAGAGAAGGATGTCCCGATACTTCCGGCCAGCGTTGCGGGGTTGCTCGGCAGCTCCCAGAAGCGGCATGCCCAGTTGAATATGGATACGAGACACGTGTCGATGCGCCTTATGTACATGGGTGACAGACCGAGTGAGATAAGCTCGTTCTGCCATTCCCTGACGGTGAGCGGCTTGATGTCGCGGATGTTTCGCCCCGAGAAGAACGGTGTGATGTGATTGCGGATCACACATTCGTAGCCGATGTAGGTCGAATACCTGCTTCGTGTTCTTTTGTCTTCCAAAAAGGACGATAGGACGTCGTCGAACAGAACAATTTGTGATTCTTTCATGAAATCTCTCCTTTCAATGTATACTTTTTGGGAAAATCAATTATAATCTAAAGAAAGATTTGTGGCGTAAAAATGCATATGTGATAAAAGGTGGGGGAGTCCTTCGGGACTGAGGGTAATAAACATTTGTTAAAGGAGAATTCGGATGAAGAAAAAACTGTTTGGATCGGTAGCCCTGTGTCTGGCTCTGATCATGTGTATATCTCTCGCGGGAGGTGCCGTGCCTGCGAGCGCTGCATCGAAAGCGGACAAGAAGGTCGTGGCCGTAGAGACACCCGCGGCGCTCACAGCCACTGAGATCTTTGAGAAATGCTCGCCCGCTGTGGTCGAGATCAAGGTCACGGATTCATGCGGTGCTGTCTATGTTGGCTCGGGCTTCTTTGTGGGCAAGTATAATGTCCTTACGAATGCGCATGTTATAGCCAATGCTTCGAAGCTTCAGGTCTTCTCTATCGACGGGACCGAGTACACCTTAAAGTCGATCTACGGCATCAACGATGAGTACGACCTTGCGCTCCTGAGAGTGAAGGAGAAGAACAAGAACTACCTTAAGATCGCGGAAGCGAACGGACGGACGGGAGAGACGGTCTACACGATCGGCAGCCCTGTCGGAGTCACCGGGTCCTTCATGCGCGGCATGGTTTCGAATGAAAAGAGAGTCGTTGACAACCAGAACTACGTCCAGCTCGACATCCCTTCGGGCAAGGGTATCGGCGGAGGTCCGGCCCTGAATGAGCAGGGCGAGGTCATGGGCGTTATGTGCCTGACCGTACCCAGCGGCAACTGTATCAATCTTGCGATCCGCATCGAGACGATCAACAAGTTCCTCTCGAACCTCAAGAAGAAGGATCGCATCACTCTCGAGGACTACTATGAAAAGAATAAGGACGGTCTGGTAGAGGCCAACGGTATCAACCTTATTGAGAAGAAGTCCTATAAGAACACGTCTGCTGTTTTTGACGGTGTGCTCGAGGAGCTCGATCCCGAGACACTTTATGACGAGGCTGTCAAGGGGATCGCTCAGGTTCAGTGCTACTCGTGGTTCGGAAGCATCCCTGTTGCTTCGGCAGGCGGGACGGGTTTTTTTGTGAAGTACGATACTGTCATCACGAACTATCACATAGTTGCGAACTATAATTCCAATTCGACCCTGGTTTATGACTACTCCGGAGCTTCCTACGAAGTAACCGACATCATCCTCGGAGATGCCAAAAACGACGTTGCGATACTTAAGGTTTCGCTTTATCAGGCCGCTGAGGGCAGGGAGGACTTTAAGCCCACCATGCTCCACCTCAATCCTGACTACATCCCGGCACCGGGCGAGGAGGTCTACGCGATCGGCAATCCTCAGAGCTACTCATTCTCGATGTCGAAGGGCATGGTTTCAATTCCGACCGCACAACTCGAAGGTACCGACTACCTGGTACACTTTGCGGCAACTTCCCCCGGCAGCAGTGGCGGAGTGCTCTTAAACCGCTACGGTGAGGTGATCGCCATCACGAACATGATCGTCCTCGTCTGCGAGAACATGAGCTGCTCGGTTCAGATAAAGTACGCGGCTGATCTCTTGAAGACTGTGGATCAGCAGGAAGCAGCCGCGTGACATGACGACTGTCGCAGATCGGATGAAAAACGCGACATAGAAGTAAGTATATTTCAAGAGGAGTTGTTTATGATGTACTTGTGCCCGTGTCATTTCGGGCTTGAAGCTGTACTAAAGAGGGAACTGGCGGGCCTTAACCTCGCGGTTACCCGTGTTGAGGACGGCAGGGTCTTCTTTGAAGGAGATCCTCTTGCTGCGGCCAAGGCCAATGTGTTCCTGCGCACCGCAGAGCGTGTCCAGCTCGTCATGGGCGAGTTTGACGCGACCACATTTGACGAGCTTTTTGAAGGAGTAAAGGCGCTGGCGTGGGACGAGTTTCTTCCTGTCGACGCCAATTTCTTTGTGTCCAAGGCCTACTCGGTGAAGTCAAAGCTCTTCAGCCCCTCCGACATCCAGAGGATCACGGGCAAGGCTGTTGTGGAGGCTATGAAGAGGAAGCACAGGCTCACCATCTTCCCCAAGTCGGGAGCTTCGTTCCCCGTCAGGATCGCGATAATCAAGGACCGCGTGACTGTGTCGATCGACACCTCCGGTGAGTCACTGCACAAGCGCGGCTACAGGAAGATGCGCAGTGCGGCTCCGATCTCGGAGACACTTGCGGCTGCGATCATCATGCTCACACCCTGGCGAGAGGACAGGATACTTGTGGATCCCTTCTGCGGGTGCGGTACGATCCCCATCGAGGCGGCCATGATCGGACGCAACATCGCGCCCGGCATTTCGAGGAGTTTTGCAGGCGAGTCTTACCCGTTCCTGCCCGCTGCGACATGGGCGAACGCCCGCGAAGAGGCGAAGAGCCTCGCGGTTCCCGACCGCAAGATGTCGATCGAGGGCTACGATATCGACAGTGAGATCGTTGCGGCTGCCAGACAGAACGCCGCGGCTGCCGGAGTGCTCGACACCATCCACTTCCAAGCGAGAGACATGCGCGCGCTTTCGTCGTCGCATCAGTACGGATTCATCATCACAAACCCGCCCTACGGCGAGAGGCTCAGCCCCTCCGCTGCGGGCAGTGACATAAAGGGAACAAAGAGTGCCGCCAAGACTGTCATGAGCGACGCTGAAATAAAAGAACTCCCCGCACTCTACAAGGACATGGGTGAAGTGTTCGGGAAGCTGAAGAACTGGTCATATTTCTTTGTAACAAGCTACGAAAAGGCTCAGGAGAGCTTCGGCAGGAAGGCCGACAAGAACAGGAAGATCTACAACGGAATGATCAAGACCTACCTGTACGAGTACTACGGACCCAAGCCTCCGAAGAGGGATAAAGCCTAACCTATAAGCGAGAGGATGTCGTTCATTACCTCATCCCTGCAGATCTCGTGAAGGAGCTCGTGACGTGCCTCATCGTAGATGATGCAGTCAGCTTCGGTGAAGCCGAGCTTCTGGTAGAGGTTGAAAAGAGTTGTGACGCCCTGTCCGTAGCCACTGACGGGGTCGTGACTGCCGCTCATAAAGACGATCTTCATATCACGCTGAATACGCTTGATCCCCGACGGGGAGCAGGCGTTTTGTGTCAGTTTGATCATGTCGCTGTAGTAGGCGGTGGTACACATGAAGCCCGTGAGGGAGTCGTTTATGTAAAGCCCGACCACGGCGTTGTCTCTCGAAAGCCAGTCGTAAGCCGTGCGGTTCGAGATCGCCGAGAAACTCTTGTGGTCGTTCATGAGACGTGTGAGGTAGGTCGAGTAGTGGGATTTGCCCTTAAAGATGCTCACAAGTCCTGTCATAAAGCTTCGGAAGAAGCTCTTCGCCGACGAAAGATAAGGAGTTCCGCAGAAGATGCAGACATCCGGATAGTCGCAGGTCTGGATCGCGTTCTGTCCGATGACCGATCCGAAGCCCTGTCCGAGCAGGACGAGCTTTCTGCCGCGGTTGTTGTCGTGAACATATGTGAGGACGTGTATCGCGTCCGATACAAGGAGCTTGTGTCCGCCTCTTTCTTTGATGCTCCCGAGCAGCTCGAATTTGATGTCGCGGCCGTGACCGCGGAGGTCGTACACATATGCGTCAAAGCTGTTTTCATTCAGGAAGTCGATGAACTCGGAGTAGCGCTCGCTGTGATCCGTCGCATCATGAATGATCACCACACTGCCGAGAGGCTTTTCGGCTGCGGCGAGGGACACTTTGAGACGGATTTCGGCCTTGTCCTCTGCGATGATGTTGACGGTGCTTTTGTTCATGTATGACTCCTCGCGTGTCGCATCCTTTTGCCCCGGCGCGTCGGCTCGGGAACCGGATGTTTATGTAAAACAGTAAGGTATATTATAGTTTCAAGCGCGGAAAAAAGCAAGAAAGACAAACCGATTTGACAAGCCTTAACCAAAGACGGCGGCGAAGTATTAGACCCCGTTAACTTGTTTTTTTGCTGTACTTTTGGTACACTGTTCCACAGCGGTCTGCGAGTCACGGCAAGGTGATCCGCAGATAGTTTTGCGAATAATAAGGAGGTTTTTATGGGATTTTTAGACAAGCTCACCACAGGTGACAACGGGATGGGATATGCCGCTGTCAAGAACACACAGAATTTCACCACATCAGATCTTTTTGACAAGCTCTCGCAGATCAAGGTCAGCGCGGGAACACCCGTCATGGGCACTCTTAAGGACAAGCAGGCCGTTCTTTACAAGAATGTCACAGAGAAATTTGACGTCTATGTTATGGCCGAGGGTACCAAGGTCACCGTTGGAAAAACAGCGTCCGATAACGCAAGCAACGGCGCTAACGCACTCAGTGCGGGCCTCGGAATGTTCCTCGGACGTAAGGACGCCGATGAATCCAAAGCTGACAGAGCTGTTACAGAGATCAATGATGTTATCAAGAAGCTCGAAGAGGGACAGGCAGTTACCGCTTCCGCTTCCGCAGCACCTGCCAACACTTCGACAGGCGCAGCCATCTCTTTCTATATGAAGCAGAAGGCCATCTCTCTTAAGCCCAAGTTCGATATCTTTGATCAGAGCGAGCACACCGTTTATCACGTAGAGGGCGACCTCGCAAGACTCAACTTCAAGATCGAGAAGGGCAGCACAGAGGTTCTTAAGCTCAAGAAGAAGCTCCTCGCATTCATGCCTGAGTATTCGATCGAGCAGAACGGAACCCAGATCGCCAAGGTTAAGAAGAAGCTCAAGTTCTCGAAGCCTGAGCTTGTCGGCGAGGTTAACGGTCAGGAACTCAAGATCCAGGGCGACCTTCTCGGATTCAACTTCGATCTTCAGATCGGAAGCAAGACGGTAGGTCATGTGGACGTTGACAGCCAGATCTGGTCGGATTGCTATCGTATCAGCATTCTTGACGAGAGTCTTCAGGATGTGGTTGTTGCCCTTGCGATCATCTGTGATAACGTAGTAGACCAGGAGAACAGCTGACGAACATGAAACGTATTATCTTTGCCACCGGAAACGAAGGAAAGATGCGCGAGGTCAGAGAGATC
>JAEEGI010021584.1_pt1 | contig 12789 bp, 13 predicted proteins | sample 8958751 | NCBI WGS metagenome assembly JAEEGI01 (sample SAMN16246545, study PRJNA631951) | gut metagenome | biome: gut microbiome; feature: rumen; material: KS-attached | host: Bos | place: Iran: Karaj | collected 2018-10 | reverse complement strand
TTCAACATCAACACCCTTCAGTGGGATGATGAGATCCTGGAGATACTGGACGTTCCGAAGTCCATGCTTCCCGAACCCGTGCCGTCATCCATGATCTACGGCGAGACCATACCCACTCTGTTCGGTGGCACCATCAGGATCGCCGGAGCCTGCGGAGACCAGCAGTCAGCGCTTTTCGGCCAGACCTGCTTCAGGGAGGGGGAGGCCAAGAACACCTACGGAACGGGAGCATTCCTTCTCATGAACATCGGTGAGAAGCCTGTGCTTTCAAAGAACGGTCTGGTCACCACCATTGCCTGGGGACTGGACGGAAAGGTGTACTACGCTCTGGAAGGTTCCGTATTCGTATGCGGAGCTGCAGTACAGTGGCTGAGAGATGAGATCGGCGTGATCGACGCTTCCCCGGAGACAGAGGCCATGGCCTTCAGCGTCCCGGACAACGGCGGACTCTACGTGGTCCCGGCCTTCACAGGCCTGGGCGCGCCATACTGGGATCCCTACGCCAGAGGAGCCATCTTCGGCATTACCAGGGGAGCAAACAAGAATCATCTGGTCAGGGCAACGCTGGAATCTCTGGCCTATCAGGTGAGAGATCTGATCATAGCCATGAACCAGGATCTGAAGGAGACCGGGGCACACATGGACGAGAGCGAAAGCGACAGCTATATCGCGGGCCTGAGCGTGCTCAAGGCAGACGGAGGCGCCTGCGCCAATAACTTCCTCATGCAGTTCCAGGCCGACATACTGGACTGCCCGGTGCTGAGACCTTCATGCATCGAGACCACATCCCTGGGAGCTGCCTACCTTGCGGGACTTGCCACAGGATACTGGGAATCCCTGGATGACATCTCCGAAAACTGGCAGATCGAAAGAAGGTTCCTTCCCAACATGGATGAAGAGATCAGAGAGAAGCTCGTCGGAGGATGGGAGAAAGCTGTTTCCAGAGTGAGAGACTGGGCTAAGTAAATGAGATATCTGGAACTTGTAATACACACAACTGAAGAGGGACTGGAACCGCTGGAAGCGGAGCTGATGTCCATGGGGTACACTGACCTTGTGGTCAACGACCCCAGAGATTTCCAGGACCTCATGAACAAAAAACACGAATACGACTGGGATTACCTCAGCGAGGACGTCATGGGTCTCGGGGAACAGGAACCCACCGTCACTGTATATCTGGAAGGAGAGGAGACCGGCAACGGCTACTTCCAGGCTCAGAAGATCGACATGATGCTGGAAGGCCTTAGGCAGTCCCTGATGAACGGAGAATTCGGTCCCGAGGCGGATTTCGGACCCCTTACGGTCACCACCGCCCTCCGCGATGACGGCGAGTGGAAGGACAACTGGAAGGAATACTTCAAGCCCAAGAAGGTGTCGGATCACATCGTAGTCTGCCCGCTTTGGGAAGACTATGAGCTTTCACCTGAGGAAGAGGAAGCCGGCGTGAAGATCCTGAGGATCGATCCCGGCATGGCCTTCGGTACAGGCACACACGAGACCACATCCCTTTGCCTTAAGGCCCTTGAGAAGTATCTCAAGCCCGGCATGAGCGTCCTTGACGTGGGCACCGGGTCAGGGATACTGGCCATCGCCGCCAGACTTCTCGGCGCAGGTGAGATAAAGGCCGTGGACATCGATCCCGAGGCGGTGAGATCCGCCAGGGAGAACGCTATGACCAACGGCATGGCGGACAAGATAGACATTTCCCCGGGTGACCTTACCAAGGGAGTTGAGTTCAAGGCAGACGTAGTGGTGGCCAATCTGATGGCCGATCTGGTGATGATGCTTTCGGGGGATGTCAGGAAGCACATGAACGACGGGGCAGTCTTCATCAGCTCAGGCATAATCGAAGAGAAACTGGAGGATGTGCTGACCTGCCTTAAGGGAAAAGGCTTCGACATACTTGAAGTTACAGCAGACGGAATGTGGCGGGCAGTGACCGCAGTTTAGGATATGGCGCGGAGAAGTTTTGCGCCGGGAAAGAGATGAAGGTAGCTTTTCACACACTGGGGTGCAAAGTAAATCAATATGAGACAGAGGCCATGGCCGGACAGTTCAGGAAGGCAGGCTTTGACGTAGTCCCGGAGGAGGAAGCTGCTGACTGCTACGTCATAAACTCCTGCACGGTGACAAACATCGCGGACCGCAAGACCAGGCAGTTCATAAGGCGGGCCAAGGCTGCCAATCCGGAGGCTCTGGTCTGTGTCACAGGCTGCTACTCCCAGGTGGAGCCGGAGACCGTCTGGAACATGCCGGAGGCGGACATAGTCATCGGAACAGGCAACAAGAATGACCTGGTAAGCATGGTGCTTCAGGCCATGGAGTCGGGAGAGAGGATCAAAGACGTTCTTCCCTACGATGAGCTTCGGGACTACAGAGACCGGGGCATCATAACTTCCATGGAGGGCAGGGTCAGAGCCTTCATCAAGATAGAGGAGGGCTGCGACAGGTTTTGCGCCTACTGCCTGATCCCCTACGCCAGAGGAAGGGTGAGGTCCAGAGACCCTGAGGAGATTGTTGAAGAGGCAAGGACCCTCATCGCAAAAGGTTTCAGGGAGATAGTCCTCACCGGCATCAACACCGCTCTCTACGGCACGGAGGACGGATTCAAGGAGAAATTCGGTCTGAAGGATACCGACGAAACGGGGATAGAGATCATCATCCGCATGCTGGACGAGCTGCCGGGGGATTTCAGGATACGTCTGAGTTCCCTGGAGCCCACGGTGGTGGACAGAGACTACGTGAAGCGGCTCATGAAGTACCGCAAGCTGACGCCGCACCTCCACCTGAGCATACAGTCGGGTTCGGACCATGTGCTGAGATCCATGGGAAGGCGGTACACGGCGGAGGAGTATCTGGAGATCGTGAAGGTCCTGAGAGAGCAGGACGAGGGATATGGCGTGACCACCGACATCATCGCGGGGTTCCCGGGCGAGACCGAAGAGGATTTCCGGGATTCTCTGGAGCTCTGCTGCAAGGCGGAGTTCCTCAAGGTCCACGCCTTCAAATATTCCAGAAGGAAGGGGACAAGAGCCTGGGACATGGCTGACCAGGTGCCCGGACCGGTGAAGAACGAGCGAAGCGAAAGGCTCATCGAAAAAGGGGAAGAAGTGCGCAAAGCATTTCTTGCGAAGGAGACCGGCAGGACCAGGACACTCCTTGCGGAAGAGGCTGAGAAGGGATGGCTCACGGGATACACGGAGAACTACGTGAGGACTTACGTGAGATGCCCGGAAGGGGCGGACCCCGAGAGCCTCATCGGACAGTTTATCAAGGTCGTTATGAGGGATCTTTACGAAGACGGCATGACGGCGGAACCGGTAATATAGAGAAGTTTTAAGAAAGGAGCTAATATGGCGGATTGTATTTTTTGCATGCTGGCGAATCACGAGATACCCACCAACGTGGTGTACGAAGATGATGAGATGTTCTGCTTCAAAGACGTGGATCCTCAGGCGCCGGTCCACGTGCTTCTCATACCCAAGAAGCATATAGAGTGCCTGGACGACCTGAAGGAGGAGGATGCTCCTCTCATGGGCCGCATGATGCTGAAGATCCAGGACATCGCAAAAGATCTGGAGCTGGAGAATGGCTACAGGGTGGTCTCCAACAACGGCGAGGACGCCTTCCAGACCGTGAAGCATCTGCACTTCCACATACTTGGCAAGCGCAAGATGACCTGGCCACCGGGCTGATGAATAATTACAGAAAAGAAAAAACCCGGTAAGGTCTTCCTTACCGGGTAATTATTTAGTTCAGAAATTCCTGGACCAGAGTTCTGACCTCGTTTCCTTCGGCCAGTCCCTTGACCTTGGCCATGACGGGGCCCATAAGCTTGCCCATCATCTTGGCGCCTTCGCCCTTGGCGATGCCCAGTGCCTCAGCGGTCTCCGCGACTACTGCGCGAAGCTCATCGGCTGTCATCTGCTTGGGAAGGTATCTCTCCAGGATAGCTATCTCTGCGTTGTAAGAATCGAGTAAGTCTGTTCTGCCGGCTTTTTCAAAATCAGCAAGTGCGTCCTTGCGCATCTTGACCTGTTTGGAGAGTATGGCAATTATGCCTTGATCATCCAGTTCTTCGCCTCTGTGGTCGATCTCGTACTGTTTGATGGCCGCTCTGGCGAAGCTGATTGTATTCTTTGCGACTTCATCATGGGCTTTCATGGAAGCCTTGAAGTCTTCCATCAACTGTTCCTTGATAGTCATTTAAATCACCTTCTTGCTTGGAATTAGAACTTTCTGGCTTTCTTTCTTGCTGCCTCTGATTTCTTCTTCTTCCTTACGCTGGGCTTCTCGTAGTGCTCTCTCTTCCTGAGTTCGCTCATGACGCCATCTCTGGCGCAGGATCTCTTGAATCTCTTAAGAGCGGATTCTAAGCTTTCGCCCTCTTTAACGATTACTGTTGCCATTCATTCTCACCTCCTTGCTGTTTAATGATTAGCCTGAGAACGGACTTTTTTACAACGCAAGTCATTATACTATCTTTCAACCTGCGTTTCAAGCCCTAAATTTAAGGCTGTTATTGTAATTTGAACTCTCATAGGTTAAAATATATGTGGTGGAGGTGGGTCTGGAGCAGGAAGCCACCAAATCATTCAAAAAAAGAGGAAAAACATGAAAGACTTCAAGTATTACACGCCGACGTTCGTACGTTTCGGTAAAGGTACCGAGAATGAGACAGGAGAACTTCTCAAAAGATTCGGAGCTCACAGCGTTCTGGTCATCTACGGATCGGACAGAGTGGTGGAAAGCGGTCTCATCGGGGAGATCCTGGATCAGATGGATGAGCTGGGAATAGCTCATGCTGAACTTGGCGGAGTGGTACCAAATCCGAGACTTTCCAAGGTCAGGGAAGGCATCTCCATCGGCAAGGAGAAGAACGCTGATTTCGTCCTTGCGGTGGGAGGAGGTTCCGTCATAGACACAGCCAAGGCTGTGGGATACGGACTTCCTGACGACGGCGACGTCTGGGACTTTTACAAGAAGATAAGGAAACCGGTGACAGCAGTCCCCGTGGGATGCGTGCTTACGCTCTCCGCCACAGGCTCCGTGATGTCCGACTCTTCGGTCATCTCCAATCTGGAGACCGGCGAGAAGCTGGGACTCAACAGTGATCTCTGCCGCCCGGCTTTTGCGGTGATGAACCCGCAGCTCACCATGTCGGTGGGGCCTTACCAGACGGCTTCAGGATCCACAGACATAATGATGCACACCATGGAGAGATACTTCAACAGAGAAGGTAATCTGGGCCTTACAGACATGATCGCCAAGGGCGTTGTGAAGACCATCATGGAGAACACGCCGAAGGTCCTGGAGGATCCGGACGATTATGACGCCAGAGCAGAGATCATGTGGGCTGAGGCACTTTCCCACAACGGTCTCACCGGCTGCGGAGGAGACGGCGGAGACTGGGCCTGCCATAAGATCCAGCACGAGCTCAGCGCCATGTATGACGTGGCTCACGGCGCAGGACTGGCAGCCATCTGGGGAACCTGGGCAAGGTACGTGTACAGGGAGATCCCCGACAGATTCTACAAGTTCGCAGTTGACATCATGGATGTGGAGCCCTCGGAAGACAGAGAGACTGTCATTCTGGAAGGCATCAGGAGGACGGAAGAGTTCTTCAGGTCCATCGGAATGCCGGTGAGCATCAGGGAGCTGGGGCCTGACCCCGACGAAGAGGCTCTCAACGCTCTGGCTGACAACTGCTCAAGGAGCGTGGGAGGAAGCATAGGTTCCGCCAGGAAACTCTTTAGAGACGACTTCTATAACATCTACAAACAGGCGCTTTGACCGGGGAGAAGAGATATGATCATATTTTTTGAGGATGAAGGAAATCTCAGCTTAGATCTCAGGGAGAACATGTCCCGGGCCGCAGACCTTGCGGCAGAGGGAGAAGGGCTGGATGATGCGGCCTGTCAGCTTTCGGTGACTCTGGTCTCGAAGGATGAGATCCGGGAACTGAACCGCGACTACAGGAATATCGACAGTGTGACTGACGTTCTCAGCTTCCCCCAGTTCGAGAGGGACGAGATCGAATTCTACGCGACCCACAGCGACGACGCTCCTGAGGAATTCATGCTGGGAGACGTGGTGATCTGCAGGGAGAAGGCTGAGGAACAGGCTCTGGAGTACGGTCACAGCTTCGAAAGAGAGCTGGTGTACCTGTTCACCCATTCGGTGCTGCACCTTCTGGGTTATGATCATGAAACGGAAGAAGACAAAACAGTCATGAGGAAGAGGGAAGAGGAGATCATGGAGTGTCTCGGAATCCCCAGAAAGTAGAGGAGACTATGACAGACAAGGAATTATACAGGATCGCCAAGGAAATGACCAAGATGAGCTATGCTCCCTTCAGCCACTTCTGTGTGGGAGCTGCTCTTGAGTGCAAGGACGGCACCGTGTTCACAGGCTGCAACGTGGAGAACTCATCCCTGGGTGCCACCATGTGCGCCGAGAGAACAGCAATGTGCAAAGCCATTTCCGAGGGACACAGAGACTTCGCCAAGGTGATGATCACATCCTCCGGCGGAGAGGCATGGCCCTGCGGCATCTGCAGACAGTTCATGAAGGAATTCTGCGACGATGATTTCATCATCATGACCGCTGCGGACGAGGACCACATCAGAAGATATACCATGGATGAAATACTGCCTGAGGGATTCAGGCTCAGAGGAGAGGCCTTTGGAGAGACATTTTGACGTACCGGAAGGTATAGACGTAAAGGAACTGTTCGGCAACCTTGACAGGAATCTCAGGGTCCTGAAGGAGTCCACAGGAGTGGACGTGGTCCAGAGAGGAAGTGAACTGGTGCTTCTCAAGGACCAGTCTGAGACGGACATGGAAGATAATGCGGAAGCTGATCTTGACGTGGCTGAAAGAGTCATGAACGAGTACGTGGAGCAGCTTTTGCAGGGCGCTCCCATAGATTCCCAGAAAGCCTCTTACATCGTGGCTCTGGCCAAGGACGGGCTTTCATACAGGGAGTCCAAGGTGGGAAACGACGTGATCTGCTTCACCCACTCAGGCAAGCCCCTTAAGCCCAAGACACTGGGCCAGAAGGAATACGCAAAAGCCATGCGCGAGAGGGAAGTGGTCTTCGGCATCGGTCCCGCGGGAACCGGCAAGACCTACCTGGCTGTGGCCATGGCCTGCAGCGCCCTCAAGCAAAAGATGGTGGAGAAGATCGTCCTCACCAGACCTGCTGTTGAGGCAGGTGAGAGGCTTGGATTCCTTCCGGGAGACCTGCAGGAGAAGGTGGACCCGTATCTCAGGCCGCTTTACGATGCCCTCTATGATGTTTTGGGCAGAGATCAGGCGCTGAGGCTGAAGGAGAGGGAGACCATCGAGATCGTACCCCTGGCCTACATGAGAGGACGTACTCTGGACAACGCCTTCATCATACTGGATGAGGCCCAGAACACCACCAAGGAACAGATGAAGATGTTCCTGACCAGGATGGGCTTCGGATCCCGCATGGTGATAACCGGAGACAAGACCCAGATCGACCTTCCCAGAGGCAGGAGATCCGGGCTTCTGGAGGCTGAACGAGTGCTGAAGTCCGTGAACGACATAGCTTTCTGCTATCTCAGGGACACCGACGTGGTCCGTCACGAACTGGTGAGAAAGATCGTAAACGCATACGACACATATTACCGTAAACATCCTGAAGAGGAAGAAGAGTAGAGCGGGAGGAACGTTTTGAAATCAGGATTCATAGGAATAATCGGAAGACCCAACGTGGGAAAGTCCACGCTGCTCAATTCGATCCTGGGAGAAAAGATCGCCATCACCACTGACAAGCCTCAGACAACCAGAAACGTCATAAGGGGAATATATACCCGCATCGACGAGAGAGCCGAGAGGACAGAGACGGACAACGTGCTGGACGCCTTTTTCGGCCACTCCGGGGGACAGGGAGCACCCACCGAGGGAGTTCAGATGGTCTTCATCGATACCCCGGGCATCCATAAGCCCAGGACCAAACTGGGAAACTTCATGACGGATTCAGCCCTGGGGACCATGAGGGAAGTGGACGTGATCCTTTTCCTTGTGGATTCCGTACAGGAGAGCGGCGGAGGAGACAGATTCATCCTCGAGAGACTTGAGTCAGTGAAGACGCCCAAGTTTTTGCTTATAAACAAGACGGATACCATGGATCCGGGCACCTTCAAAAAGATCTACGATCACTACGACCGGATGGGGCTCTTCACTGAGATCATGGGCATAAGCGCTCTCAAGGGGGCAGGGGTCGACGACCTTCTCTCGAAGCTGGAGGCTCTGCTTCCCGAGGGACCCATGTACTTCCCTGAAGGCATGGTCACCGACGATCCCGAGAGATTCGTGGTAAGCGAGATCATCAGGGAGAAGCTCCTCATGTATCTCAACGACGAGATCCCTCACGGGACGGCTGTGGAGATCGAATCTTTTGAGAACGGCACGGACCGCAACGGCGAGGACATCGCCAGGATCAGCGCCGTGATATACTGCGAGAGGAAGTCCCACAAATCCATAATAATCGGTCACGAAGGCCGCAAACTCAAGGGCGTGGGCAAGGCTGCGCGTCAGGAGATAGAGGATCTCCTGGGTGAGAAGGTGGCCCTGAAACTCTGGGTCAAGGTCAAGGAGAACTGGAGAGATTCGGGAGCGGCCCTTTCGAATTTCGGATACACTGAGAAATGATAACGGATACAGAAGGTATCATCTTAAGACAATTCAAGACTGTCAACGGCAGGACCATGCTGGTGATGTTTTCCAGGAAACTGGGCAAAATATCCGTGGCCACCAACATGACCGGAGGAGGGAAGAACCGCTCCGCTCTTTCGGCAAAGCCCTTCACCTACGGGAAATATGAACTGTACAAGGGAAGAGAACTGTACGATCTGAATTCCGGGAGGGTGATCGAGAGCTACTTCGGGATCGGTGACGATCTGGACAGATTCTCGGCAGCATCATATTGCCTGGAGCTTACGGACCGGATCCTAATGGAGGAGGACCCGCAGCCAAGACTTTTCGGGGAGCTCACGGAATGCCTCAGGGCCATCGAAAACAGCCGGGGAAATGAGAAGACTCTGACCATCGCCTACATTGTGAAGGCACTGGATCATACGGGCACCATGCCGGAGCTGGATCACTGCGCTTCCTGCGGAAAGGATATGACCGGTCTCAGACCTGCAGGTTTCAGCGTCGGAGACGGTGGTATAATATGTGGGAACTGCTGTGACGATAAAGTGAAAACTAATGAGGGATCATTGATTTATACAGTGAATTTTGATATAATCAATATCCTGAAATATTTTAAGAATGAGCCCTTTTCGAGATTCGAAAAGATAAGGCTGGATGACCGGCTCTCAGAGGAACTGATGAAGATCCTCAAGAGCTACATGGCCTACCATCTTGACGTAAAGGATCTCAAAAGTGAGTTCATGACTTTTTAAGGGATAGAGTAAGTTTAAGAGATCTAAGGAGGATCGAAAATGGAAATCACACTGGAAAAGATCGAACTTGTAAAGGACAGAACAGGCGTATCTTACAAAGAAGCAAAAGATGCTCTGGAAGCCTGTGACGGCAGCGTAGTCGACGCCATTATCTCCATTGAGGAGAGCATGGACGGCAAGGACCAGGGTTCCATGGGGGATTACGTACGCAACACAGTAAACAAGGTCAAGGAGCTTGTAAACAAGGGCAACATCACCAAGATCAGCGTCAAGAGGGGCGATGACTCCATCATCAACATCCCCGTGAACGTAGGTCTCGTCGGTGCTGTGATCGCACCCTGGGGACTGCTGGCTGCAGCCATCGCAGCCTTCGGATTCAAGTGCAAGGTAGAGCTCACTTCTGATGACGGAAAGGTCATCGACATTTCCGAGAAGGTGGGCAAGGCCTCCGACACAGTGAAGGAGAAGGCAGGCGTAGTGGTCGACGAGATCAAGAACAGAGCACCTGAAGTATATGACAAGGTGAAGGACGCAGGACAGGATGCTTTCGGAAGCATCAAAGAGAAGGCTCCCGAAGTATTCGACAAGGCAAAGGCAGCCGGACAGGAAGCTTTCGGCAACCTTAAGGAAAAGGCTCCCGAGTACTATGAGAAGGCAAAGGCAGCCGGACAGGAAGCTTTCGAGAACCTCAAGGAAAAGGCCCCCGAATACTATGAGAAGGCAAAGGCAGCCGGACAGGAAGCTTTTGAGAACCTCAAGGACAAGGTTGCAGGCGAAGATGATTTTGAAGTTGAGATCGAAGTCGACGAGAAGGACGTAAACGACGAACTCAATAAATAACGGCCGAAGAAAGGATAACGTATGGCAGTGGAAGTAACGATGGAAAAGATCACCGCTCTGTGCAAGAACAGGGGATACATATTCCCCGGCTCAGAGATCTACGGCGGTCTTGCAAACACCTGGGACTACGGTCCCCTTGGAGTGGAATATCTGAACAATGTTAAGAAAGCCTGGTGGAGGAAGTTCGTACAGGAATCCAAGTACAATGTAGGACTTGACGCCGCCATCCTGATGAATCCCCAGACATGGGTGGCCTCAGGACACGTGGGAGGATTTTCGGATCCCCTCATCGACTGCAGGGCATGCAAATCCAGATTCAGAGCTGACAAGCTCATCGAGGACTGGAATCAGGAGAAGGGCATCAAGGACATGATCGTGGACGGATGGTCCAACGAGCAGCTTGAAGCCTACATCAGGGACAACGGCATCGTATGCCCCGAATGCGGCAAAAGCGATTTCACCGGCATCAGACAGTTCAACCTGATGTTCAAAACATTCCAGGGAGTCACTGAGGACTCCAAGGCTGAGATCTATCTCAGACCGGAGACAGCCCAGGGGATCTTCGTAAACTTCAGGAACGTACAGCGCTCCGCCAGAAAGAAGATACCTTTCGGCATCGCCCAGATAGGCAAATCCTTCAGAAACGAGATCACTCCCGGAAACTTCATCTTCAGGACCAGAGAGTTCGAACAGATGGAGTTGGAGTTCTTCTGCAAACCGGGAACAGATCTTGAATGGTTCGAATACTGGAAGACCTATTGCAGGAATTTCCTCCTGGCCCTGGGAATGAAGGAAGAGCACCTGAGGATGAGAGATCACTCTCCCGAGGAGCTTTCCCACTATTCAAAGGGAACCACGGACCTGGAGTACACATTCCCCTGGGGATGGGGTGAGCTCTGGGGTATCGCGGACAGAACGGATTTCGACCTGAATCAGCACATCAACGTGTCCGGACAGGATCTGAGCTATGTTGATTCCGAGACCGGCGAGAAGTATGTGCCTTACGTTATCGAGCCATCTCTTGGAGCAGGAAGAGTCGCTCTGGCCTTCCTGATAGACGCTTACGATGAAGAGGATCTGTCACAGGACGGCAAGGAGGACATGAGAGTGGTTCTCCGCCTGCATCCTGCGCTGGCCCCCTTCAAGGCGGCTGTGCTTCCTCTTTCGAAGAAGCTTTCTCCCGTGGCCGAACCCATCTATGAAGAGCTCTGCAAGCACTTCATGGTGGACTTCGACAATTCGGGATCCATCGGCAAGAGATACAGAAGAGAGGACGAGATCGGTACTCCGTTCTGCATCTGCGTGGACTTCGATACGGAGACGGATGGCTGTGTGACCATCAGAGACAGGGATACCATGGAACAGGTGAGGATCCCGGTGAAAGATGTTAAAGCTTACATCGAAGAGAGACTGGCTTTCTAGAGATGGACAGTATCAATTGATACAGAAAGGAAATATTCGTGGAAAACAAAGTAGTTTATTCATTCAACGAAGGCTCCAAGGAAATGAAGAGCCTTCTGGGCGGCAAGGGAGCAAACCTGGCAGAGATGACCAGGATCGGTCTCCCCGTACCCTTCGGCTTCACTGTTACTACAGAGGCATGCAACAAGTATTATGAGGACGGCAAGAAGATCTCCGACGACGTGATCCAGGCTATCTACGAGAAGCTTGAGGAACTCGAGATCGTGACCGGCAAAAAATTCGGATCCAATGAGAATCCTCTCCTTGTTTCCGTAAGATCCGGCGCAGTCATCTCCATGCCCGGCATGATGGACACTATCCTGAACCTGGGCCTCAACGACCAGTCTGTGGAAGGTCTTGCAGCAAGGACCAACAACAGAAGGTTCGCAATGGACAGTTACAGAAGATTCATCCAGATGTTCGGCGACGTAGTTCAGGAGATCCCCAAGGAGAAGTTCGACAAGATCTTCGACGGCAGGAAGGAACTCAAGGGCGTCAAGTATGACGTTGAACTCACAGCTGAGGACCTGGAAGAGATCATCAAACAGTACAAGGTACTTGTAAAGGAAGAGACCGGAGAGGAATTCCCGCAGGATCCCAAGGTACAGCTCATCGAGGCTGTAAAGGCAGTATTCAGATCCTGGATGAATGACAGAGCCATCCTCTACAGGAAGCTGAACGGCATCCCGGGCAACCTGGGAACAGCTGTAAACGTACAGTCCATGGTATTCGGAAACATGGGCAACGATTCCGGAACAGGCGTGGCCTTCACCAGAAGCCCGTCCAACGGAGAGAAGAAGATCTTCGGAGAATTCCTTGTGAACGCACAGGGCGAGGACGTTGTGGCAGGAGTCAGAACACCTCTCAACATCGACGAGATGGAGAAGGCCTTCCCCGAAGCATACAAGAACTTCGTACACATCGCAGACGTTCTTGAGAAGCACTACAAGGACACTCAGGACATGGAGTTCACCGTTGAGGACGGCAAGCTCTACATGCTTCAGACCAGAAACGGCAAGCGTACAGCTCAGGCTGCTGTCAAGATCGCAGT
>JAEEGI010021579.1_pt1 | contig 12790 bp, 10 predicted proteins | sample 8958751 | NCBI WGS metagenome assembly JAEEGI01 (sample SAMN16246545, study PRJNA631951) | gut metagenome | biome: gut microbiome; feature: rumen; material: KS-attached | host: Bos | place: Iran: Karaj | collected 2018-10 | reverse complement strand
GTGGAAACGGTAGGTGGTTTACGAATGCCGATATAGTTACAGTATTGCTCATTTTAAGAAAGAAAGACGGTGTCCATTTGCATAATAGCATATCATTCTTTACCTGGAAGAAGAGTCTTGATGTTATTGCTACAAGACATGATTACATGAATAGCATTGTAGATTCATCTATTTTAGATAAAGTCACAGATGACAGCGTTATTAAAAGGGTGAATTATTCAGACGATGATTTGAATCATCTGAAAAACCTCAATGTGTCTTACAATTCACTATTCAGCGACTTAAAATGGCTATTGAATATTTCCGATTGTTTAATTCCGGTTAATGAATGCTTGACTGTTTTTAGAGGAAGTAGAAGAGGATGGGATGCGATGTTTTTCCCACAAGGGGAAACGGACATAGAACCTCGGTTTTTAAAGGATGTATTAATAAATGCTCGAAATGTCGATTATTATGATGCAACGACAGATAGAAAAGCATTTTGTTGTGATATGGAAATCGCGGAACTTGAATCAAATGGGTATCAAGGTGCATTGAACTGGATAAAACGATTTGAAAATGAAACCAATGGAACAGGAAAACCTTTGCCAGAGGTATTAAAACAAAGCGGAGCTCATTGGTATGAATTAAAAACTGATGAGATTGCAGAGTTATTTACCATGATGAATCCCGATAACCGTATGTTTTATGCTAAGTTTAGTACTCCAACTTTCGTAAACCAAAGATTAATCGGATTGAAAAGGAAAAATGCCACAGATGATCTTGATTTATTGCATGCATTACTCAATTCTATAATATCCCTTTTTTACATTGAAGCTGTAGGTTTTGGACGAGGATTAGGTGTGTTGGATATCAATAAAGATTCGATTTCGAAATGTTATATGTTGAATCCGGCGTTGCTGTCAAAAGACCAGATAGAGGCAATCAAAGAAGCATTCTCTTCTTTGAAATGCAGAGGCGTTACTGATTTTGATCATGACATGGAAGATGCTATTCGTCAAAAGTTTGATTTGACCGTTCTTCGTGCTTTTAAGATAGAAAGTTATTATTCGACGATTCTAAATAGTATAAGGTCTATGCGTAAAATACGCAAAGCTGTGAATCAGAATAATGTTACGATCCCTATGGTGGAAACGGTTGAATATGATTTGGTTAATGATATAGTTGCCCTCGCTGCTGAAGACAATAATTAGTACTATCTACGAGAATTAGGAGTCTCAATTCTCAAGACTTTTAGAGTTTGATAGGTAGAAAGTGTAGAAAGTCCTTGTAAAAATCTGTTTGAGTTGTATACGTAAATCATGGCTTTTTGCAGAAAAAGTAGAATTTTTTGTACTTTTGCAGCATGATGTATTATAGGCGAAAGATATTGTTGGCTCTGTTACAGACTTTTGGAGGAAGTCTGAATGCCGTACATCTGCAAAAACTGCTGTTCCTTTTCACCCGCACTCAGACCGTAAAATCTTTTGACTTTGTGCCTTACCAATATGGGTGCTTTTCGTTCCAAGCCAACCAAGACTTGGCAACGATGCAAAAATATGGTCTTGTCAAGTTTTCTGATAGCAAAACGGTTGAACTTGCCACAGAAGAGAACTTTTTGGCTACCCTCGATTTGTTTGACCAAGCCGGCATGGACGAAGTAAAGCAGAAATTTGGCGACATGACCGTGCGTGAGGTGGTGCAATACACCTATCGAGGCTATCCTTATTATGCAACAAAAAGCAGGATTGCGGCCAAGATAATGAACAAAGGGGAGTTGGCGATAATCGAAAAACAAAAACGTTCTTATGCCGAGCCGCAGTTGTTTACCATCGGTTATGAAGGCCTCTCTTTGGAAGCATATATTAATAAGTTGATTCTTAATGATGTGCATATCCTATGCGATGTCCGAAAAAACGCTTACAGCCAAAAATATGGTTTTTCCAAATCGCAACTTGAAACAGCTTGTAAAGGTGTGGGCATCAAGTATGTGCATGTGCCGCAGTTGGGTATAGAGTCCGACAAACGTAGGGATTTGCGCTCGCAACGGGACTACGACCTGCTCTTTGACGAATACGAAAGGACGACCTTGAAGAGCAACACTGAGGCTTTGGAATATGTTCGAAACCTGATTAGAACTGATAAGCGAGTGGCTCTGACTTGCTTTGAAAAAGATCCCAAGCAATGTCATCGTTCACGAGTGGCTAAGGCATTGATGAATTATAAGGACAAGGACTATACGCTTAAACTTTTGTAATTGATATGGCTGTTGAAAAAATCCTCATTTCGGTAAAAACATATCCAACTTTGTCGAGAAAATATGATGAGTTGGTGTGTACTGCTGGTTTCCTTGAAGATGGTTCTTGGATTCGGGTTTATCCCATTCCTTACCGCAAACTGGATTATGCAGATCGATATCAAAAATGGCAGTGGGTCGAGATTGATGTGGTGAAAAACACAAAAGATTTCAGAAAAGAGAGTTTCAGACCTGCCAATATTGATGCCGAATTTGTTTTGGGAGATAGGATTGGAACAGATAACAATTGGGCAGAGCGTAAAAAGATTGTTCTGAAGAATGTCCGTAACAACATGGACGAATTGATTGCGGAAGCACAAACCCCTGAGGTTGGCACGTCGTTGGCCGTGTTGAAACCAAAAGAAATAAAGGATTTCGTTTGGGAAGAAGAGGAACGCGAATGGGACAAGGAAAAACTGGATGCCGTTTATGCTAATCAGCAACAACTCGGATTGTTTGACGAAGAAACAGAAGCAACTAAAAAGATTTTCAAAGTGGTCAGAAAACTGCCGTACAAATTCAGTTACGTTTTCACGACCGAGGACGGTAAGGAACGCACGCTCATGATTGAGGATTGGGAAGTAGGCGAATTATTTTGGAATTGCTTGAAAGCAAATGGAGGAGATGAGGAAGATGCTTGTCGGAAAGTAAGGGAGAAGTATTTTGACTGGATGGCAAAGAAGCGGGATTTGTATTTCCTGTTAGGTACCACCCAACGACATCACAACTACGCTAAAAACCCATTTATTATTATTGGTGCGTTTTATCCTCCCAAAGTCCAAGAAAACCAGCAATACGAATTGGAGTTTTGATGCTTTCAGAATCTTCAATGAATGCCTTTACAAAACATAAAAAACTCAAAATCACCTTTCTGGTCCTCGCCAGCCTCTTTATAGCTTTCCTATGTATCCCAGTCCCGCGTTTCGACAAGCCCTATTCAACGGTCTTGACCGCGAAAAACGGCGAATTGTTAGGTGCGAAAATCGCCGACGACGGCCAATGGCGTTTCCCTGCCACCGACAATTATTCCCCGAAATACATTGCTTGTCTGTTGGAATACGAAGACCGTTGGTTTTTCTTTCATCCAGGTTTTAATCCTGTTTCGTTTGTCAAGTCGTTTATCGACAATGTGAAGGCTGGTGAGGTGGTCAGAGGAGGGAGCACCATTTCAATGCAGGTGGTGCGTATGTCGCGCAACAACCCGCCACGGACGTATGCTGAAAAGCTTTGGGAGGTCATTTTGGCCATGAGGCTGGAATTGCACTATTCAAAAGGGTCTATCCTTAACATGTATGCCGCCAATGCGCCCTTCGGGGGCAATGTGGTCGGCATTGATGCGGCGGCGTGGCGTTATTTCCACACTACGCCTGATGAGCTTTCATGGGCCGAGGCGGCCACCCTTGCCGTGCTGCCCAATACACCCGCTTTGATTCACCCAGGCCGCTCCCGCGAACGTTTGCAACAGAAACGTGATGAATTGTTGCGACGTCTGCCTCACTCCAAAACCTTCATCCCCAAGCGGTTCAATGTACCAAAGCTCTCTGAGGAGGACTCGGATTTGGCCATGATGGAGAACATTCCCGACAAGCCTTTTGACATGCCCATGCTGGCCTACCATTACCTCAGCGACCAGGACAAAAAGCACCACGGCGAACATATCACCTCCAACCTCGACTACAACTTGCAACGTTCGGTAACGGAAATCATGCACCGCCACCATGAAACCAATGTGATGAACAACATCGACAATGCTGCGGTTTATGTAGTTGATTATCTGAATGATGAAATCATAGCCTACGTGGGCAACAACAGCGACGCTGAAGATGCCGCCATGGTCGACATGGTGAAGGCGCAACGCTCCACAGGCAGCATTTTGAAGCCTTTCCTTTTTGCCGCCATGCTTGACGAAGGTACCTTGTTGCCCGATATGGTTTTGCCCGACATCCCGATGAGCCTTTCAGGTTTCACGCCGAAGAACTACAGCGGCGAGTATTGGGGCGCGGTGCCTGCCGACAAGGCCTTGCAGAACTCGCTGAATGCGCCTTTTGTTCACTTATTGCGCGAATATGGCCAACAGCGGTTCCATGCCTTGCTGAAGCAGTTGCCGCTGAAAGGTATCGTCTTCGATGCAGAGCATTACGGTCTGTCGCTTATCGTGGGTGGGGCAGAGGCTTCGCTTTACGACATCACCAATGCCTATGCCAAGATGGGGCGCAAGTTGGCCGTCCATGTGAACGAGAACTATAACGCCAAAGTGGATGAAAAGGAGTCTCCGTTTTCTGCGGAAGCCATCGCTGAGACTTTCCATGTGATGCTCGGCTTGACACGCCCTACAAACCAAATAGGGTGGGGTGGTTTCTCTTCTTCGGCACAAGTGGCATGGAAGACTGGCACCAGCTTCGGCTTCAAGGACGCTTGGGCGGTAGGCCTTACGGACCGTTATGTAATAGGTGTTTGGGTAGGCAACTCCGATGGCGAAGGTCGTCCTGGCTTGACTGGTGTGGGTGTGGCAGCCCCCATTCTGTTCGATGTGGTCGGTAAACTCAATGACAGCTACCGCTATCCCGCCAACACTTCGGAAAGCATTGAGATTGAGGTCTGTGCCGAATCGGGTTATCCCAAGTCGGAGTATTGCCAAGACACCAAGAAAATCCGTGTCTGCAATGTGGAGAACCAGACAGGTGTATGCCCTTATCATAAAAAGGTGTTTTTGGATGCGTCGCGGCAATATCAAGTGCGTCCCGACTGCTATCCTGTCGACCAGAAATGCTACGATGTGTTTTATGTCCTGCCGCCTGTGATGGAGTGGTTCTACAAAAAGCACTCGCCGTTGTTCCGACCTTTGCCGGCTTTCTATCCGGGCTGTGGCACCGCCCATCCCGATGAGGTGATGGCTTTCGTCTATCCCAAGAGCGATGCCAAAGTGAGCATCCCTATTGGCATCCGTGGCGACCGCCAGCAAGTCATTTTTGAAATTGCGCACCGCAACCCTCAGAAAACGATTTATTGGACGCTCAATGACCAGTTCTTAGGCCAAACTCGCCTTAACCACCAGATGCCTATTGATGTAGAGAAAGGTGTCTATCGTCTTCGTTGTGTAGACGAAGACGGGGTGGAGTTGAATCGAAGAATTGTGGTGCAATGATTACCAAGAATACGCCTCATCCGTCATCCATTTGCCCTGAACCTTCAGGACGCGTTCGATGATGTCGCGCACTGCGCCTTTGCCGCCCGGGCGGTCGCTGATGAACTTGCTGATTTCCTTTACTTCAGGAACGGCATCGGCAGGGCAGGCGGGAAGCCCGACTTCTTTCATCACCATGATGTCGGGGATGTCGTCGCCCATGAAAATGATTTCCTCGGCATAAAGGCCTTTTCTTTTCATGTACTCTTTGAGTTTCAGTACTTTGTTCGGCACACCAGTGAATGCATCAGTGACCCCAAGGCTGTTCATCCTCACTTCCATCGAAGGACAAATCGCGCCTGAGATGACCGCCACTTTGTAGCCGAGTTTTGAGGCTAATTGCAGTGCATAGCCGTCTTTTACGTTGGTGGCACGCCAGGGACTGCCGTCAGGGCTGCTGTAAACGGTGCCGTCAGTCATCACGCCGTCGTAATCGAAAATAAAAGTCGTGATTTTGGAGAATAGAGTCTCGAGTTCGTTCATAGTTTTGTAGTATTATGGGACAAAAATACGTAATTTTTGACAAATGCAACTTGATAACGCAAAAATGCTTAAATTTGCACCCTTAAAACCAGACACTAGACTTCGAGACATGGGACTGCGCGACAATGTCCCACGTCTCGCGTCCCGCAGTCCCGCAGTCAAAAAGATATATGAGAATCAGACATCAAAACGATAATGTGGAAGAAATCGTGACCGCGACCATCGAGGCCATGGAAGCCGTGAAAGGCAAGGACATCGTCACCCTCGACCTGAGGGAAATCACTACCGCCGTGACGGACTATTTCGTCATCTGTCATGCGCCCTCGAAGACGCAGGTGGATGCCATCGCCGACAAGGTGGAGGAATTGGTCTTTGAAAAGACGCACAGCAAACCCTACCATGTGGAGGGTCGCGACAATACGGAATGGATTTTGATAGACTTCGTGGATGTCGTCGTCCATGTGTTCCTTGAGTCGAAGCGCGAGTACTACAAATTGGAGGAACTTTGGGCCGATGCCGAGAGAATTGTTAAGGCATCAGAAGACTAATCATTTCAAAATCAAATTCTTACTAATGAATACTAAAGAGACTAAAGAGGCTGGCAACAATCCGAACCAGCCTACTCAGCCCAATCAGCCGAACCAGAAACCGAATGGCAAAAAACGGTTCAATTTCATGTGGATTTATGCCATTTTGTTCGCTGTCCTGATTGGCTTGCAGTTTTTTGGCAAAGATGCTGTCACGCCAAAGGAGGAAATTGACCAGGGCAAACTCATTGAGATGCTCAAGAAAGAGGAGATTGGGAAGATAGAGCTTGTCAACCGAGAGGATGCCGAGATTTTCCTGAATCAGAAAGGCTTGGCGATTCATTTCCCTGAGGCGGTTACCAATCCCGATGGACTCACAACAACGCCGAACTACACCTATAAAATAGGTTCTTTGGAGCGGTTTGAGGAGACGGTGGAAAATGCCCAGCAAGAGGTGGCCCACCCTGTGTATATCACGAATGTAAGGCGTAACAACTGGATGTCTGACATCCTTGGATGGATTTTACCCTTGGCACTGCTTATTGTGTTCTATATCATCCTCATGCGAGGCATGGGGCGCAACATGGGCGGCGGTCCGGGCTCGATTTTCAATATCGGGAAGTCGCGGGCACAGCTTTATGACAAGAACACCAATGTCAATGTGACTTTCAAGGATGTCGCTGGACTTGAAGAAGCCAAGGTGGAGATTATGGAAGTCGTTGATTTCCTGAAGAATCCGGAGAAATACACCAAATTGGGCGGCAAGATTCCTAAGGGCGTGTTGCTGGTTGGCCCTCCCGGAACAGGTAAGACCCTGTTGGCCAAGTCGGTGGCAGGTGAGGCCAATGTGCCTTTCTTCAGCCTTTCGGGTTCCGACTTTGTGGAGATGTTTGTCGGTGTGGGTGCCTCGCGCGTCCGTGACCTCTTTAATAATGCCAAGTCGAAGGCACCGTGTATCATTTTCATTGATGAAATCGATGCCATTGGTCGTGCTCGTGGCAAAAGTGCCATCACTGGCGGTAACGACGAGCGCGAAAGCACATTGAACCAACTACTTACCGAGATGGACGGCTTCGGCACTAACTCGGGCGTTATCGTGTTGGCCGCCACCAACCGTGCCGACATTTTGGACAAAGCCCTCCTTCGTGCAGGCCGTTTCGACCGTCAGATTTATGTGGAGCTGCCTGACATTGTGGGCCGTAAGGAAATCTTTGAGGTTCACATGCGCGGCTTGAAGCTCGGCAATGATGTGGACAAGGACTTCCTCGCCAAGCAAACTCCAGGCTTCTCAGGTGCTGACATCGCCAACGTATGCAACGAGGCCGCACTGATGGCCGCCCGCAAAGGCAAGGAAGAGATTGACAAGCAGGACTTCCTCGATGCCGTCGATCGCATCATTGGTGGTTTGGAAAAGAAGAACAAGATTATTACGCCCGAAGAGAAGAAGGTCATCGCCTTCCACGAGGCAGGTCACGCCACGACGAGCTGGCTGCTGCAATATGCGCATCCTTTGGTGAAGGTGACTATCGTGCCGCGCGGCAATTCATTGGGTGCGGCTTGGTATCTGCCTGAAGAACGTCAAATCACGACTAAGGAGCAGATGTATCATGAGATGATTGCCACTTTGGGCGGTCGTGCCGCCGAGCAAGTCATCTTCGGACAGATTTCGACAGGCGCTTTGTCCGACCTCGAAAAGGTGACCAAACAGGCCTTCGCTATGGTGACTTATTACGGCTTGGACGAGGAAATCGGCAACCTGAGCTATTATGACTCGACAGGTCAGCAGGACTACAGTCTCACCAAACCTTTCAGCGAGAAGACCGCAGAGACCATTGACCAACGCGTGAGCTTTATCGTTGAGAAGGCTTATAAGGATGCTATCGCCATCCTCACTGAGCATCGTGACGGCTTGAGCCAGTTGGCCAACAAGCTCATCGAGGAGGAAGTCATCTTCGGCGAAGACCTTGAACGCATCTTCGGGAAACGGCCTTGGGGCAATTCGGAAGACGAAAAGCTGAAAAACGCTGCGCTGAAAGCGGCTGAAAACCAACCCGAGAATCAGCCTGAGAACCAACCCGAAAACCAAACTCAAAACGCATAACGCCATGGCTTGGGACAACAAAGGAGAAAACCAGGACGCCACCTTTAAGGAGCAGATACTCGCCAAAGTGCGTAACGCCCTCATCGAGCGACAGGAGGCTTTGTTTAAGGACATCGACCAGCGCACCGAGACCTGGGTGCCCATCAAGGAAGAGGACGGCACCGCCATCACCTTCGTGCAGAACTTCAAGGAACACGGCGGCATCTTCATCTATTTGGAAAGCGAGGCCGAGTTTGCCGAGTGCATCAAGCAGTTGGCACCTGAAAACGCTTGGGAACCATTGTGGTGCACCAGCCCCGACATGCAAGCACTGTTGACCAAATACGGCATTTCCTACACCGAAAGCAAGGAACGCGAGCCCAAGCAGAAACTTGTCAGCCTGACTGGTTGCGAGTGCTTGGTGGCGCAGACCGGCAGCATCGTCCTCTCCGATTCCATGACGCAGACCCGCGAGGCATACGCTTTGCCCGACATCCTGTTGGTGTACGCCACCACAGAGCAAATTGTTCCCGGGATGCGCACGGCTTTCCAGAGCATAAAGCGGAAATACGCCAAGAACAAACCCTCGCAGCTGACCTTCATCACGGGGCCGAGCCGGAGCACCGACATCGAACAGACCTTGGTCATCGGAGCCAGCGGCATCCGCCAGGTGGCGGTGTTTTTGGTGGATGAAGAGTGATTTTCGCCATTAATGAACAAAAGACACCTTATATTATTAATCGTTTTCGCGACTTTGGCCTCTTGCACTTCTTCGCCCACGCGCGAGGCCAAACGTATGATAGCCCGTGCCGAGCGATTGGCCGACACCCAGCCTGACAGTACTGTTAGCCTGATTGACAGCGTATTGCGTATGCCTGCAAACCTTAGCGAACGTCAGCGTATGGACATGGCCTTCTTGCAGGCCGAGGCCCTGTTTGGCTGTAGAGACGGTGCGTGCACCGTCTCAAATGGCAACAACAACGACATTTCGGGAGACGGTGCACGCACCGTCTCTACCATCTCGCCTGTGATGGACGATGATTTCTTCGACGACAAACCTTTCCTTTCCACCAGCCCCGATTTGGAACGCGCCGCCGCCTATTACGCCCGAAAAAAGCAATACGACAAGGCCGCCCAAGCCGCGCTTTACAGCGGTTTCGTACAGCAACACTACAATGAGAAAGAAGTAGCCATGCGGTCGTTTATGGAGGCGGAACAATATGGCGGACTTATTATGGACAGCCTTACTGTGGCGCAGGCGCAGTATAAGATGGGAAGGCTTTTATATCGCGACGGAATGATGCAGGAAGCGATTGTACTATTGAAAGCAGCTGAAATAGGCTTTAAAAAGCAATATGCAGAAAAAGCATTGACGGAGAACTTGCTGGCAATTTGCTACTGTATGCAAGGCAATTACGACAGCTCTGAAATTTGCCTACATCAAAGTTTGTTGAACGCGGACAATGCCAATAGTAATAAGGTGAAAGGAAAAACTCTGAACAACTTCGCTGTACTATACCGTTTACAAGGCAAATATGATCAAGCCCTTGATTGTCTTAGACAAGCTATAAACAAATCCGACGATTCCAAGTTGTTTTTGAATTATTTGAACATGGGAAAGATTTTCGTTGCATCGGGAGAATTGGATTCGGCCCTCTATTATTACCAGAAAATCGAAGATTTATTGCCTACAGCTGATGTTAAGAATGAAACAAAAGTTTCGGCTTATGGAGCTCTTTCTCAATTCACTGAAAATCAAAATGATAATACACAAGCATTAAAGTACCGTAAAGCCCACGAAAACCTACTATATGAAGTGATGCGTCAGCGTCAAGAACAGGCAGTTTTTCATATCCAAAAGCAGTACGATTACGAGAGCCTACAGAATTCCTTAAATAGAAAAATCATTTTAAGGCATCGCTTGATACTGATTATCAGTATATTGCTATTTATCGCTGCCTTTATCATATTGATTTTGCAATATAGGCACAAGCAATTGATAAAAGCGGAAGCCGAGATGAAGATGCAGATTGATGCCATGAAACAAGATTTGCGACAAACGGTCAAGTTTTCTGTCATTGAAAAAGAAATGGTTTCACGGCTTAGGATGATACTTGCGGCCAACCGCGCCGCAAAACGAGCAAAAGACCCTAAAAACGAATGGAGTTCCCTAATGTTGCAGGTGATGAACGGCAAGGACAGCCTCTTTGATGCCGCTCGGGCCACCATCGAAACGGCTTATCCCAATCTTTATGATACCATTCGGGATAAATACACTGATCTTACCGAGACGGAGACCAAAGTGTGTGTGTTGTCGTTCAGCGACCTTTCCAACGCTGAGATAGCTGAGTTGTTGGGGCTTAGCCTTAACACTGTCAACCAAAACCGAAGTACGCTACGCAAAAAGTTGAACTTGAAACCCGAAAGAATGAAGGAGCAACTACATAACACGCTCAACAACTGAGTTTCATTCCCAAGAAACTCGCCTTTTTTGGTCATTCTTTAGTTTCAAGACTTATATCAAAGGTAAAAACCACTTATACTTTTGTTTTTGTTTATTGTTGTTTTTCAGCAGATTATGTTTCTTTCACTGAAAAAAAACTATATATGCCGAAACTAAAGCTATGTCTCAATTGACAGACGCTTTTGCAAGCCTATTTTTGCATCGAAAAATCACGACGCGCGTTATTCAAACTATGTTCAATCTTAAAACTAATAGCAATGAAGCAAACAACGTTACTTCTCGTCATGCTGATGGTGACAGGTTTTGCACAAGCCCAAAGTTATGCTGCCCTTGAAAACTACAATTTCGGTTGGTATTTCCAATGGATGGAAGGTCTTGCCGAGATGAATGACGGCAACATCTTGACCTGCACGAGGCTGCTCAATGCCGATGCGTCAGGACATTACACCGACGATTACGGCTATTGTTTCCTCAAACTGAACCGTGAAAATGCCACCATTATGGATTCCGTGTTTTTGCCCGATAGTTACACGAATTTCTTCATGTTGGAGTCCCATCCTTCAAGCGACGGCTATCTTTTCATCAATCAAGTGTATGATTCTCTGACAGAAAGCAATTTTATGAAAATCCGCCATTTCCATGATGACCTTGTTTTTGATGACGAAATTAGCACTCCACTCGTTGACACCGTTTATGGAGGTACAGACCATTTCCTAATCGAGGAGAACAGTTTCATAATGTTGAGTAGCGACGGTCATAGTTCGCATACATTCCAACGCTTTGACTTTGAAGGAGAATTGTTGGACAGGGTAGTCTGTCCCGATTCCGTTTGTCCGTATTGGGAAGTGCACGGCCTCAAGGTTTGGAACGATTCGCCAAGAGAATTTGTGTTTACCGGTTACAAGCCTTCTCCAGCCCAATGTTCGTTTTACATATTGGACTCGTTGCTCCAACTCAAAGAAACTATAGCATTGGAACATACGCCGCAATACCCTAATTTATGGTTTCAACATACAGCAAACAATGTAGTTGAGAGTTTGGATGAAAGCACTTATTTGCTTGCTACAGGCTTTGAGGAAGGCTATCCCACCAATTCAGATTTCAAGTTAGGTGTTCAAATTACCAAACGTGACAAGACCACACACGACAATCTGAAGACTGTATATTTTCCGTTTCATATAGTAAACATCGGGGTTTTCTTTGCCTCTCCTTATGTCGTGGATGTGAAACAGACTGATGAAGGATACATCTATTTGGCCTATGGCGACATTTCTGGAATGAATAAGTTTTCCGTGGTCTTGTTGGATTCTGATTTGAACATTCTTTGGCAACAATACTATCTAAACCTTGATGATTATGACATGATGTATCGCATGAAAGTTTTGCATGATGGAGGATTGGGACTTGTAGGCTACGATGCACATGACACTAAAGTTTTCGCACTTTTCATCAACAACGAGTATGACGCATTGGAAAAACATGGCATCACCATCCGCCCCTACTTGTTCTATCCCAACCCCGCCCAAAACGAACTTCACTTGCAATACTCGCCCGACGTGAAGCCCACACAAGTCGAACTTTACGACCTGCAAGGTAGCCTTGTGCGCTCGCAAACCAAGGGTTTAGAAAGCATCAACCTGCAAGGCTTATCGGCAGGGCAATACCTTATGAAAGTGACTTTGGAAAATGGAGAGGTGTTTACGGACAAGGTGGTGAAAGAATAATCCTTATTGCGGCCAAGCCGCCGCTTCAGGCAGCATCACGGTGGTGTCGCTCA
>JAEEGI010021575.1_pt1 | contig 12792 bp, 11 predicted proteins | sample 8958751 | NCBI WGS metagenome assembly JAEEGI01 (sample SAMN16246545, study PRJNA631951) | gut metagenome | biome: gut microbiome; feature: rumen; material: KS-attached | host: Bos | place: Iran: Karaj | collected 2018-10 | reverse complement strand
CCGGCTGCCGAACCGCCGGAACGCGGCGCGATATGGATATACTATACCACGCGCTCCGGCAGCCTTCAACGGATAACGCCGTTAAACACCGCATCCCGGCGTTCCGGACGGTACCGCTTATCGGGAAATCTCTTTTCAATCACGCGCTTTTGGGGTATAGTGGAGGCAGGCCTCCCGCCGCGGGAGGAAGCGAAAAAGAAAGCAGAGTGATCGCAGATGAAACACTACAAAGCCGTTCCCTTCTCCGACAGCCGATACTCGCTGGCGGAATCTCCCTTTTCGGACAGCCGGACCGGGATCATATCCTATGTGGATATCACACCGGGACGGTTTTATCGTCTGTTCCCGAACGGGGAAACGCGCTGTTTTGAATTTGGGCAGCCTGTCGGCGCGGCCGTTCCCGCTGCGGAGCCCGGGGCATACGTGCTGGCTGCGGCAGACGGACTATATTACTTCACGGACGGTTCCGTGAAGCGGATCGCGGACCTTACGGGCCGGTACCGGCCGTGGCAGAGGTCGAACGACGCGAAGGCCGACCCCGCCGGAAGGCTGTTCTTCGGCTCCTCCTCCGCGGACAGCGCCTTCGGGGACAACGGGGACCTGTACCGTTTGGATCCCGCCTCGGGCATCCGGGTCGTTCAGGAAAACACAAAGATCTCCAACGGCATGGCATGGGACCGCGCCGCACAAAGGTTTTTCTTCTCGGATTCTCTGGAATACGCCGTTTTTGTCTACGATTACGATCTCGCCACGGGCGATATCACGAACCGGCGGGTACTCTTCCCCGTATCGGACGGCGTTCCGGACGGCATGTGCATCGACGCGAACGACGACCTGTGGCTGGCGGTATGGGGCGGCCGCCGCCTGGAAAAGAGGAGCTCCGGCACCGGAGAGCTGCTCGCCGTCGTCGACGTGGACGCCGAGCACGTCTCCTCCTGCTGCTTTATCGATGAAAACACCCTGCTGATCACCAGCTCGGGCGACGGCCTCTCCGGAGCGCACGACGGGAAGCTCTTCACCTGCCGGGTGGATGCTCCGGCGGGCGCAACGCATTACTGCGGCGCATCGGCGCGGGAGGTGTCTTTGTGATCGAAACGAAGATCTATGTCGGGCTCAACGACGCGTTCACGCTTCGGCAGGAGCATGAGACAGCTCTCTACATCGATACTCTCAAGAATGTCTGCTTCCAGTATCATGTGCCCTTTTCCTTCTCAGTGCAGGAGGGCGGGTATTTCCACGAGGACGGGCGCTACACGCAGGAGACCTCTCTGGTGCTCTCGCTGGTGGAAGTCGCCGAAGAGACCGCCCGCGAGATCGCGAAAGACCTGTGCGTCTTTTTCCGGCAGGAATCCGTGATGGTGACCCGCGGCGCGGTGGAGGTAAGCTTCATCAGCGAAAAAATATGATCGAGGCACTCTATACGAGACAAAAGAGGCGCGCCCGTGCAGGGCGCGCCTCTTAGCTTTTCATACGGATCGCACTCCGGCTTTCGGATCACTCTTTACAGACGGAACCGTCCCTCCAGCGCGAGATACCGCTCGAGCAGCATCCGGCTCACGCGCCCGCCGAAAACCAGCGCGGGGTGCTCTGGATAGTAGATCGGGTCGGAGAATTCCTTGCTCATAAGCACAAGGACGTAATCCCCGCAGGGAGTATGCACAATGCCCCCGTCGGCGCGGACGGCGTCCATGGAGCCGCTCTTGGAGGCCACCCAGAACAGCTCTTCCTCTCCCGTGTCCTCGCTGTCGAGCAGGACCGGCGGAAAATCCCGGGTGAGCATGGTGTTGGTGTGCTGCCGGCGGAGGATGGCGATCATCCTCCCGTCGCTCTCCGGCGAGACCAGCTCCCCCCTGCTGAGCCGGGCGAACAGAGTTCCGTATTCCCGGGGCGTGGTCGTGCCCAGCCGGCGGTAGCGGTCGAAATGCAGGGAGTTGTGCAGCACCGTCTGACGGAATCCCAGCCGGCCGATGCTCTCGTTGATCCCGTCCACGCCCAGATAATCGATCAGCATGTTGGCCGCGATATTGTCGCTGACGGTGATCATCAGCACGGCCAGGTTGTACACCGGCATCTTCGATCCGAAGGCGAGATCCCGGATCACGCCGCTTCCGGAGACATATTCCTCTTCGCGGTATTCCAGTTCCTCGGTGAGCGAAGCCTCTCCCCGGCCTACGCGGTCGAAAAGCGCCGCCAGCAGGAATGTTTTGATGGTGCTGGCCGTCTCGAAGGGTTCGTCGGCGTCCCTCTCGATCACGCCTCCGCGCAGATCGTCGGCATACACGCTCATTTTCCCATCGTAGGTCCGCAGTTCGGCGCCGATGCGTTTTTCCGGCGTCAGTGCAGGATGCGGCATGGTCTCCTCCCTCAGTTCTCCGGCAGGAACTCCTTAAGGAGTCTCAGGGCATTCCCGCAGAAGATCTTCTCTATCTCGTCGTCGCTGAAATGTCTGCGGTGGAGCTCCGCCTCCAGCAGAGGCAGCTTTGAATAGTCGTTCAGCTCCAGTTCACGCTCAATGCCGTCGAAATCCGAACCCAGCGCGATCATGTCGATGCCGCCCACCGAGCGGATGTGCTCGATGTGATCCGCCATCCATTTGGCGGTGCTGTAGGGCTTTTCGCCGGGGTCCAGGAATGAGCCGCAGAAATTGATCCCGGTGACGCCGCCCTTGTCGGCAACGGCGCGGAGCATTTCATCGGTGAGGTTGCGCGTATGGCCGCACACGGCCCGGGCGTTGGAATGCGTGGCGATGAAGGGCCGGGTGGCCATATGGGCGACATCCCAGAAACCCGCGTCTCCCAGATGGGATACGTCCACGATCATGCCGAGGCGTTCCATCTCGGCGACGAATTCACGGCCCCTCTCCTTGAGCCCGTTGGCGTTATTGGGGACCGAAGCGCCGGTAGCCATGTCGATGTCGTTGGGCCAGGCCAGCTCGTTTTCAAAGTTCCAGGTCAGCGTCATGATCCGCGCGCCGAGCCGGTAGAGTGTGCGAAGAAGGGCCGGGTTCCCCTTGCACACGCCGCCCTCCTCCACCGTGAGCATGGCGCCGATCTTATCTCCGGCGAGGACGCGTTCCAGATCGGCGCGGGTCTTCACCGGGGTGATCCTGTCGGGCCAGCGCTCCATGGCGGCGTAAAACTCGTCGATCTCCTCCAGTGCGGCGGCGAAGGGATCTTCCTCCCCCTTGAGAAACACGAATGCGGCGAAACACTGGATCAGGCTGCCTCCCTTTTCCAGCTTGGCGAGATCGATCTGAAGATCGTTTTCCGCCAGGTTCAGCTCCGCGCCTTCCTTGTGAGCGCGGCGCAGCGCGCTGAGTGTGTCGCAGTGCAGGTCAATGGCTTTCACGTACCGTTCCTCCTGTCATTTTTTGTATATTGAGGTAATCGTTTCCGTTTCCGGGCCGGTCGCGGCCGGCTTCGGCGGGGCGGGCTCCTCCTCCGGGACCGGCACAGGCGCCGGCGCGGTCTCCTGGCGGGTCATCGTCCGCCCGGCGAGCCGCGCTCCTCGAACGCTCCGCCGGCCCAGTCCCGCCGCGGGACACCCGCTCAGATCCACGCGGGACACCGCATAGCCGGGCTGGCCCGTCCCCATCGGGACGGCCAGCGCGTGTTCGATCAGATACGCCTCCGCCCGCGCGAAAGCGTCCTCCCGTTCCGAAGGATCCGTCAGAGCACGCGCCTTCTCCACCAGTTCAAAATACTCGCTCACCGTCTCCGCGGAGGCAGTGCCGTCGGTCACGGCCCGCGAGAGCCGGGCGTAGCGATATCCGCGCCCGTAGCTCCCGTCCGGATCCTTCGGCTGGAAAAACGGCTTTGCCCAGGTGCCCGCGTCGAAGCTGTCCGCCTCCCAGGAACACTCAAGCAGCATATATTGTCCGCCTCGCCGCACCTCTGTGACGAAATCGTCCGAGCTCACCGTCCGGACGACGACGTCGATATAATCCCTGCCCAGCGCCGACTCCAGCATTTTCTCTATCCGCTCGCAGCGCCGCAGGGCATCAGGGTCGTCCCCGGGGCAGGGAAGGAGCGCGCGCACCGGGAAAACGGCTCCGAGAGCGGAAAGCTCCGTGCGCGCGGCATCGGCGTATTCCGCCGCGGAGGCAGGGTCGAAGGGGTCTCCCCGGTCGGCCCGGCCGGCATAGTCCGCGGTGAAGCCCGTCGGAACGATCGTATTGCCGAGGAACGCCTCATCATAAAGCTCCGAACGGTCGAGAGCCCGGCGGATCGACTGGCGGAAGGCCTCACAGTTCACCGCCTTCTCCCAGTTTTCCGGATCGTATTTCTCCTCGACGCCCCGGCCGGCCGTTCCCTCATCGGGTGACTCGCTCTCCGGCACGCGGGCACCGAAATTAAAGCAGAGGAACACGGACCGGTCCGTCCGGCGCCTCTCATAGCAGACATACCGCGAGAGAGCTGCGTCGCCGAGCCATCTTGCGGCGTTCTCGTCACTGAGCGCGGCGTATGCGACCTGCCCCTCCGCGGCGGCGGCCGGCGCGTTTACCGCGGCGTCGGGATCGTAGACAAAGCGGACCGTATCGACAGTGATCTCCTCCGCGTACACAGCCCGGGGATTTTTGCGCAGCAGTGTCTCCGCCTGCGGTTCTCTCGCGGCCAGGATACAGGCGCCGCAGGAAAGGGGAAGATTCTCCGGCTTACCGAAGTTTCCCCGTTCAAGCTGTTCCTCCCGGGCCGGAAGATAGGGCAGATCCGTCAGCCGCGCCGGGAAATCCGGCACATCCTTTTCCAGCGTGTATCGGAGCGTACGCTCATCATCGGCGCTCACGCCGACCTCGGAAAAATCCACCGGCTCCGCGCCCTCTTCTCCGCTGAGTCCGTCGTAGTACTCCCTCGCGTTCCGGATCACGCCGAAGAGCGCGCCGGCATATGGGCTGTCGTTTTCGGGCGTCAGGATATATCTCGCCGCCGCGACGAAATCCTCCGCCGTCACCGGCGCCGCCGCGTTCCCGGCATCGTCGAACCACATCGAGTCCTCCCGCAGGGTCAGAGTCCAGGTCCGCGCGGGCGCGTCGTACTCCCAGCTCTCGGCAAGACAGGGGCGTAGCCGGCCTGACGCGTCAAAAACCAGGAGCGTATCCACCGTGTTCGCGATGATATTCAGCGCCGTCTCGCTGTCCGTGACCAGATAGTCCAGTGAGTCGGGCTCGTCGTCATACAGCAGGCGGAGTTCTCCGGGCGGCGCCGAGTATACGGGAGCGGGAGGCGGATTCGCGGGGGCTTCCGCCGCCGGCGCGGCGCATCCGCTCAGAAGAAGACACAGCGGGAGAAGAAAGCCGAACCAACGATTCACGCTACAGCCCTCCTCTCCCGAAGATATACACTATATGGAACTCTCTCCGCCCTAAGCGGCTGGGGTCACAGATCGATTTTTTTGCGGTACACGGCGGCAAAGATCAGTCCGAAGATCATCACGCCGCAGGAGGCGGCGATCATTAAGAGCACCGTGTCCCTGTCCGCCGCGCTCTCCGCCGGAGCCGCTTCCTCCCCTGCAGACGCGGGGACTGCGCTCGGCTGAGGCCGTATATCGGGCAGCTCCGCGCTGACGCCTTCTCCCTCCGGAGGAGGAGTGCCGTCCGGGCGTCCGGCGCCCTCGGGCGGAGCGGACCCTTCGGGAGGAGCGAAGCTCTCGCCGAAGCCTCCGGAGGGCTGCATGCCGCCCCAGTTCATTCCGCCGGCAAACATGGAGCTCTGCGCGTCGCCGAAGGCCGCGGAGACCTCGCTGAGCGTTATCGTCTCCTGTTCGGAGCCGATAACGACCGTGCAGGTCTCTCCCAACGTCATTTCGGGCGAGCTCAGCACTGCCGAGGAGAAGCTGCCGGGCACGCTCCAGTACAGGATCGTATTCCCGTCCGCGTCCAGCAGCGCCAGGTCCGAACCGGCCGGAGCGCCGCGAAGGGTGTTGTACAGAACGGAGCACTGTCCGGAATCTCCGTCGAAGCCCTCCGCCATGGCGAAGCTTCCGCAGGCGATGACCGTACCGCCGCTGATGCGGGCCTTGCCGCCGTTCTCTCTGCCGAAGTCCAGCGCGTTGTTGGTCCCGCTGTCGGGCAGACTGATGCGCACATCGCCCCCGGTGACATAGATGCTGCCGTTGGAGTCGATCCCGTCGGCATCCTTGGCATCGGAGTTGACGATGGTCAGACTGCCTCCCGCGATCAGGACATAAGTCTCCGGCTCCTCGCCGCTGTCCATGCCGGAAAGAGTGAGAACGCCGTTGAGCAGGCTTCCGTTGGCGTTGATGCCGTCGTCAAAGGGGTATATCGTCACATCACCCCCGTGCTGCTCCACGATGACGGCTTCCAGGCCTTCGTAGCACTCGCTCAGCAGGATCGTGCCGCCGTAGATATAGATTTTTGTCCCGGAGTGGATGCCGTCGTCCGCCGAGGCGATCGTGAGGCTGCCGCCGGCCACAAGCACATCGCCCTCGGAGCAGATCCCGTCGCCGGCGCAGTCGATATGTACGCTGCCGGTCTCCATGTAGAAATAGCCGCCCTCCGCGTCCACATCGATGCCCTCGTCTCCTCCCTTAAGCAGGAGTTCGGCATCGCGAAGCCGGAAGCTGTCGTTGGCGTGGATCGCGTCGCGGGGCGCTTCCGCGGTTATGGTGCCGCCGGTGATCACCAGATCGTCGTTCACGGCGATGGCATGCCGGTATCCCGACCGGACCGTGAGAGAGCCGCTTCCGTTTATGGTCAGGTCGTCCCGGGAGAACAGCGCTCCCTTGACATTGTCCGCCACCGCCTCGGCAGAAAACTCCGACCCGCTCTCGATCAGGTTTTCGCTGCCCTCGGCCAGGGTGAGAAATACCTTGTCGGCCTGCTCCACACGAAAGGCCGCGCTGTCCGAGCAGCGGATCCGGGCACCGTCAAGCTTTATCCAAACCTTGGAGGTCTTGTGTGCGTCGACGACGATGCTCCCGTCGTCGAGCGTGCCGCTGACCGTGAACAGGCCGGTGCCGTTGATGATCACATCTCCGTTGTAGACGTAGGCTCCCGACCCCGAAACCGCCGCCCGGTCGCCCTTAAGGGTGATCACCGTGGCACGGCCGCTCTCCCAGGTCCCGTTGAGGTCGTTGTTGGTGAAGTACACAGAACCCGTCGCGGATTCGGAGTCCTGATCCACCACCTTCTGAATGCCGAGGCGCTCCCCGTTCATGAAGAGCAGCGTCAGGACAATGGCCAGCACGGTGACGACAACGCAGATAAGATCTATATTCCTGTGCGTTGACATACGCGAGAGGCCTCCTCAGCCCATGTAATCTCCGTTATAGCTCACGAGCACCGCGTTCTCCACGCCCTGTATCTCGGCCAGGTCGTTGATGAAATCGGTGTCGTCGTTCCGCAGCCGGATCTCGGCGTTGACCTCGATGGCGCCTTTCTGCACGCTCTTGCTCTTTACGACCATGCGCTTCGTATTCTCATCCAGGAATTCCAGCGCCGCTTTCTCGCTCTTGCGGTCGGCGCAGCGGATCACCACGATATAGGGATCCACATCCGACTTGCGGTTGGCAAAAATCAGCAGGATCACGCCGATGAGCACGCTGCCCATCACGGCAAGCGGGATCATCCCCGCCGCCAGCACGATGCCCGCGGCAATGGACCAGAACAGGAAAGCGATATCCAGCGGCTCCTTGATGGCCGAGCGGAAACGGACGATGGACAGCGCGCCGACCATGCCCAGAGAAAGCACCACGTTGCTCGTAACGGCCAGGATCACCAGCGTGGAGATCATCGTCAGCGCCACGAGCGTCACGCCGAAGCTTGATGAGTACATAACGCCCGCGTAGGTCTTCTTATATACGAAGAAAATGAACAGGCCCAAAGCGAAGGACAGGACCAGCACCAGGGCCATGTCCAGCAGGCTCACCGAGGTCACGTTTTCCAGAAAACTGGACTTGAAAATATCGCTGAAGCTCATGGAGGTTTCTCCTTTAACTGAAATCGTTTTTTACTGCGGCCGGAATGTATCGCGAAAGCAAATAACGAATAATGAAAACCACGTCTATTCATTATTCACTATTCAATATTCCTTATTTATTAATCATAGATCCTCGCCCGGGCGTATTTTGAAAAGGCGGTGACCCGGCGGCCGGGCGTCTGCACGGCGTCGCGGATGATGTCCGGCAGGAAGTTGTCCCACTTGACCTCCAGCAGGATCACCGGATCCCCGGCCGGGATCGTGGGGCAGTCGGGATTGAGAAAATCCGTCCGGCGCAGCGCGGTGCGGATGTCGTAGTCAAAGGTCACGCGCACATTGCCGGGACGGTAGATATACGGCTCCCGGGTATAGTCCACGATCGTCGACGGTCTGAGCCCCTGGGAGCGCATCTTGCTGTACAGCTCCTGAACCAGGGGCCGGTCCGACGCCTCCGCCATCCAGCCGATGTCCCCGTCGAGAATGCTCTGCGCCTCCGACGCGGTGAGCCGCGCCTGGAACTTGGTCCCCAGGCCGTTGACCTTGCTCTTTTTTTCCAGGGTCATGTAGCTCAGATCGCCGTTGTAATAGCGGATGCGGAATTTCTCCCGCCGGTTCACGCCGTCGATCTTCTCGCGCAGCGCTTTGTCGTACAGATTATCGAAATACAGACTGCGAATATAGTATTTTCCGTCTCCGGCATGGGGGTCGGGCGTCGCCACGGCGCGCAGGCGCTGTCGGATGGCGATCAGATCGGTGCGGGAGATCTCATGCTTCCACTCGTGCCGGTAGACGCTCTTCGGCCGGGCGGTTTTTTTCTCGGCGCTCATACCTCTTCAAACACCCTGCGGTAGAACTCGTTGACCTCTTCCACGGTGTCGAAGCAGGCCAGGAACATATATTCGCCCATGTCCGTGGCCAGTGCCGGATCCACCCGGCCCTCTTCACGGATCGCTCCGGCGTATTCGCGCAGAACGTCCTCGCGGCTGAGCACATAGTTCCGGGCGTCGCGGCGCCCGGCGAAAGCGCAGAACTGGCGGTTCTCCCTTCCCTTTTCGCTTCCGTCGAAGGCGATCATATCCGCCCAGATCTTGTAAACATCCGTCCCGTTGGCGTAGTTCATCATGCTCGGGGAAATGCCGCCGCTCGGGCGCATGTTGACCTCCAGAGCCACCACGTCGTTTTCCTTTCCCAGATGCTGATCGCAGTTCAGCCGGAAAAACTCAAAGTGAACGAAACGGCTCTTCACGCCGAAGGCTTTGAGCGCCGCTCTGCCCCGTGTGCGCATATCCTCGGGCAGCTCGCTGCGGATATAGAAGGCGCTGTTGTCGTTGTCGTTGACCACGTCCATCAGGCTGCGCGGCGTCACGTTGCCGGTTTCAAAAATCGGCTCGCCGCTGCTGTTGACGATGGCGTCGTAGGAGTTGACCGTGCCGTCGATGAACTCCTCCATGATATAGTCCGTGTCGTCCTTCTCGGCGAAGAACGCGGCCAGCTCGCCGTCGTCGGAGATCCGGTAGGTCCTGGTCGCGCCGACGCCGTTGTCGGGCTTGACGATAACGGGATACCCGGCCTCGCGGATGAAGCCGAGGCAGCTGTCCAAGTCGTCCACCAGATGAAAGCGCGCCACGGGGATCCCGGCCAGGGCATAGCGCTCCTTCATGCGGGATTTGAACTTTACCGGGGGCATGTCCTCGGGGCGGAAGCCGGTGGAGATGTTGAAATCTTCCCTGAGCCGGGCGTCCCGCTCCAGCCAGTACTCGTTGTTGGACTCCAGCCAGTCGACCCGGCCGTATTTATGGATGAAGAAAGCGACGGCCCGATAGACCTCGTCATAGTTTTCCAGCGAGGAGACCTTGTAGTATTCGTTCAGCGACGAGCGGAGCTCCGCCGTCAGATCGTCGTAGGGGCAGTCGCCGATGCCGAGAACGTTCAGCCCGTTCTCCTTCAGACGGCGGCAGAAGTTCCAGTAGTTGTCGGGAAAATTGGGGGAAATGAATACGAAATTCTTCATGGAAGCAGCTCCTTTTCAGTCACCGAGAAGGTACGGAAGATAATACGGGACCTGTTTGTACCACCAGGGCCAGTCATGGTTCACGTCGTGTCCCCAGTAGTCCACCCAGATATTGATGCCCAGCTCGTGGAAGCGGCGGTCCAGTTCGCGGGTGCTCCAGGGCTCTTCCCAGGCGCCCTGCCCCACGCAGATCACGGCCTTGTGGCGGTTGTACTCCTCAATAAAGGGATGTCCCTCCGGGAAGTTGGCCATATAGTCGGTGATGGAGTTGCGGTACACCACGTCGTCCATATAGTCGCCCAGGAAAAAGGACGCGTTGTACACCCCGCTGAGCGCCAGGCATCGGTCAAAGAGGTCCGGGAAGCGCAGATACAGATTCAGCGCGTGGGTGGCGCCCATGGAGCAGCCGAAGGTCATCAGCCCGGGGTAGCCGTCCCAGCCGTTCTTCTCGTTGGCGTATTCCCGCGCGAAGGGAACGACCTCGCGCGTGATGTAGTCGATCCAGCGCTCGTGCTGACGTATGCGCCGGTAGGGGTCCGAGCTCTTGTCGCTCCATGTCTCGGCGTCGATGGTGTCGATGGCAAATACCATGCACTGTCCGCCTTCGAGCCAGTCCCGGAAGGTATCGGTCAGGTTGAAATTCTCAAAGTCATAGAACCTGCCGTCCTGGCAGGGGATGAACAGGATCGGCTTGCCCGCGTGGCCGTAGACCTTCAGGGGCATCACTCGGTCCAGGTTTTCGCTGTAGTCCTCAAAATAAGCGGTTTCCATGGTATCACCTCACGGCAGATTATAAAACAGAACGTCCATGAAGAAGGGGATCTGGCGCTCCCAGGAGGCCTCGTTGTGGACCCCGCCGGGGACGACGCGGATCTCCGGATGCGCGCCGGCGAGGATCAGCAGTTCGGCCGCTTCGGCGAAAAGTTTTTTCGCGCGGGCGGAGCGCATCTCCTCGGAGCCGTTGTCCATATACAGCGCCGTGCCTACGAGATCCGCCTCGCGGAGCATGGCCCTGACCTTCGGATGGGCAAAGCCCAGAGAGGGCGAGAGCGCCGCCCCGCGGGAGAAAACGTCGCCGTGCGCGCACAGCGCGTAGAGCGTCATGAGCCCGCCCATGGAGCTGCCCGCGATGAAGGTATGCTCCCGGTCCGGCAGCGTGGGGCAGTGTTCGTCGATATACGGCTTGAAGTCCCGGATGAGCCAGTCCATCGTCAGCTCCCCGCGGCCCTTGATATCGCCCCAGCGGCCGGAAAAATCGAAGGGGGAATATTCGCTGAGCCGCCCGCCGCACTCGTCGGTCTCCGCGTGGCGGCTGCACTCGGCCGCGGCGACGATCAGCGGCGTGTTGTGCTCCGTCAGCCAGTCCAGCAGGCCCCAGCTTTTTCCGTAAGTGGCCTCGGAATCGGAAAACAGGTTCTGTCCGTCAAACATGTACAGCACCGGGTAGCGCCGCTGCGCGTCGGCATAGGCGGAGTCCGGGACATAGACATAGGCTTTGCGCTGTTCCTCCCCGGTCAGCGCGGGGATCGTGATGTTCCATTCCCTGATCATGGGCGTGCCTCTTTAAATCGGATTAACTGATTGATTATATCACGTCTCCCGCCGCTCTTCAACTGTTTGCGGAGCAAATAGTCCCGAAAGCGCGCCGTGGAGCGTGCCTTCCCGCGAATGCCGGTCCGGCCCGGACAGGCAGACAAAACCGGAGCCGCCGCGTACGGCAGCTCCGGCATACTGTGTGTCATTCGTCGGTTTTTTCGTCTTCGGGGGCGTTCTCCGGGAGTTCTTCCTCCGGGGTCGTCTCTTCGGGGAGATCCTCTTCCGGGAGTTCGTCGTCCGTCGGTCCGTCCTCCGGGAAGTCTTCCTCCGGTCCGAAGCCCTGCTCGGGCTCCGCGCCGGGACCCGTCATGGGCTCCGGTCCGGTATCCTCTTCTTTTTTTGGCGGGAACTCTCCGTGGTCGCAGAAGTAGTTGAAATCCGCGCCGTCCATGCTCTCATTCTCGAGCAGGTATTCCGCCACGGCGACGAGCACGTCCGCGTGATCGCGGAGGATCTGCTCGCACTTGGCGGAGGCCTCGTCGAAGATCAGCTTGATCTCCTCGTCGATGATGGCCGCGGTCTCCTCGCTGTAGCTCTTGGTCTGGCCGAAGTCCCGGCCGATGAAGATGCTGTGTTCGGAGGAATCGAAGCTGATGGGGCCGAGCCGGTCGCTCATACCATAGACGGTGACCATGTTGCGCGCCACGTTCGTGGCCTGCTGGATGTCTCCGGAGGCTCCGGTGGAGATGTCGTCCAGGAAGATTTTCTCGGCCATGCGCCCGCCCAGGGACATGACGATATCCTCGAACATCTCGCTCCTCGAGCGATAGCTCTTGTCGTCCTGCTGGCGCATCAGCGTGAACCCGCCGGCCTGGCCGCGGGGAACGATGGTGATGTACTGCACCGGATCCACATGCTCAAGCCAGTGCGCCGTGACGGCGTGGCCCGCCTCGTGGTAAGCCGTGAGCTTCCGTTCCCGGGGCGTAATGACCCTGCTCTTTTTCTCCGGTCCCATGGAGACCTTCAGGATGGCGTCGTCGATGTCCTTTTGGCAGATGAACCGGCGCCTGCGGCGCACGGCCAGGAGCGCCGCCTCGTTGAGCAGGTTCTCCAGGTCCGCTCCGGTGAATCCGGGCGTGCCCTTGGCGATCTCGGCCAGGTCGACGTCGTCGCCCAGGCGCTTGCCCCGGGCATGTACCTTGAGGATCTCCTGCCGGCCCTTGATATCCGGAAGGCCTACGTACACCCGGCGGTCAAAGCGGCCGGGGCGCAGCAGCGCGTTGTCCAGAATGTCGGCACGGTTGGTGG
>JAEEGI010021573.1_pt1 | contig 12792 bp, 3 predicted proteins | sample 8958751 | NCBI WGS metagenome assembly JAEEGI01 (sample SAMN16246545, study PRJNA631951) | gut metagenome | biome: gut microbiome; feature: rumen; material: KS-attached | host: Bos | place: Iran: Karaj | collected 2018-10 | reverse complement strand
ATTGAAAAATTTTTTTTAACTCTCCTCTTACTATATTTAACTTATGAAAAATATAAATAAATTTTTTATGAACAATAGAAATAATTGAACATTTTTCTAAGATGATTGATTATTATTTATTTATTTTTTAATAAAAAAATGTTTATAAAATAAATTTAATAAATTACATTTTAATTTATTTTAATATTTTTACATGTTATATTCTTTTATTTAAACAATAATTAATTAATTTCAAAAAAGGTATAATTCATCTATCATAAAGAAAAATTTTTCCACTATAAATTTCAGAATTATAGATCCAATTACATATTCTGATATCTTCAACACTTTGATTATATTTTAATGAAGTATTTATAAAATTTGATTCAAATTCATATGGTTTCAATTTCCATAAATTTAAATCTAAAAATTTTTTTGGAAATTCTTTTATAGCATTATCATAGTTATTTATTATATATTTTTTATTAATAAATTTTTCATGAAAATAAACAAATAATTCAAAATTATCACTAAAAAATGTTTTGGGCTCAATTAATTTATCTTTTATATTTTTTAAATTATAACAAATTTGATAATTTAAATGTTGTTCATTCATTTTATATACATCTAAAATATTTTGAACAAAAATTATTAAATATTGATTGATTTCTATATAACCATTAATTTCTTCTTTATCATCAATAAAAGTTTTTTTCCAATTTTTAAAATGAATTATTATATTATTTACAGTTTCATTATTTTCAATACATCTATCATTCAAATAATTATTATTATCATTTGAAAGATTAATATCCTTTATATATAAATAATACTCATGAAGTTTAAAAGGAAATTCTTCTAATCTATAATCTTTTGGATATTGATTTATATATTTATTAAATATTTCTTCATTCTCAATTTTTGAAAAAAAATTGATAATTTCATAAATTTCATTTAGAATTTCAATAATAATTTGATTATTATCAAGATCATTAAGTTTTAATTTTTCAACATTTTCTAAAAATAGTTTTGAATTGTTAATTCTTTCTTGAATATTATTTATATCATTCTGAGAAAGGAAATATTTATGTAATGATTTAACTCTATGATTTTTATGCTCATTTTCACATTTTGAGCATAAATTTATTTTACAATTTTCACAGAATGAATTTATTATTTCTTTATGATTTTGACAATAAAAATCATCATAATAATTTTGTTTGGTGATATTTCTGCAATAGTTTTTAAATCTCTATTACAAAAATGACCTATTAATCTTTTACAAATAACATTTTCTTTTTTACAATAAATACATTTTAAATGAATTTGTAAATTATATAAAAATATTAAAGGAATATTTCCACATAGCATCTACATATTTTTTGATCTTTATAATTATTATTTATTAACAAATATAATGACTAGATTCTGAATTACTAATAGACATTTTTTATTATTTGAATCATTTATTTAAAATTGTATTTCATTGACAAAAATCAAAAATTGTTAATAAATTGTTTTTATTTATTACTTTAATAAATTAAAAACATTAATATATTCTATATTATAAAAATTAAATATACACCAAAAAACATGTATTTTAAATATTTTTGAAAAATTTAACATTCACAATTAATTTAAAATTTTTAAAATATAATTAATTATTTTTTTGTATTATATATGAAAAAATAAATGAATTTTCATCATCATTTCAATTTTTATTTAAAGTTTCGCCTATTATTGTATATTTATATATATTAAAATTTTTTAAAAATCTTTTTCTTTAAAAAAGAAAATATAATAAAAGAAATTATTCGTTAACAAAATAAAATAAGTAAAAATTGGTATAATATCAATAATCATCTATTAAATTATAAAGGAATTTTTATTATATTTTTTCATTTTTATTTTATTTTCACTTTTTATTCAATTTTTTAATGTAATTTTTTTTACCAAAAATGTATGAAATAGTTGTTTTTCAGATATATAAATCATAGTTTTACTTATTAAAAATAATAAATAAATGCTATTATTTTGGAAAAAATTTATTGTTTTTTATGATTCAAAGAACTGGTAATTTAATATGTTTTTTAAATATAAAAAATGAGGTCAATACAATACATTTCATTTTTTAAAATATATATTCATTTTTTATATAATTAATTATATTAATTTATAAATCAATAATATAATATTTTCTTAAAAATTCTTCAATTATTTAATATATTTATTTAAAATTTAAATTGAAATCTAAATTCATTTCATTTAATTTAAATTTAGAACTTTCATCATCATCATCATCACTCCATTCTTCATCTTCTTTTTCAATAATTTTGTTAGGTTCATTTTTTTCTTTATCTTCTAATAATTTATCTAATTTTCCTTTAATCTTACTATGTCTGAAAGGATCTGAATAAAAAACTTTATTATTTTGAAAAGTATTATTTAATAATTTTTTAAAATAAATTTGAGTATTTGGTTCATTTAATTCTTCATCTGTAAATTCATTACCTGAAAAAGACTCACTTATTATTTTATTTACATTGAAATTTGAAGCTTCATTACTAGAATCATAATTTGAAATATGCTTTTTGTTATTATCATCTATAGAATCTTCACAACCTAATTTTTCATTGATATTTTTTTTTGAAGTATCTATACTATCTTTTTGATTTCTTCTTTCACTTAAAAAAATTGGATTTATTTCATTTTCTATTATTTGAGAATTCTTTTCATGATTTTTAGGTGATTGATTTTCAAAATTAAAATAATTCTTTTCATTATTTATGTTTTTTAAATTATCATTTAAAATATCATTAATAATTCTTTCTGGAGTAGAAGCGTTTGACTTTATTTCTAAAACATCTTTTTCTGGGTTAATATTTTCATTTTGATTTTTTTCAATTTTTGGTGAAGTATTCTCAGTTGAAAATAATTCATTAAATTGATTAAATTTTTTTTCTTTAAAAGTAAAAGGTAATTGAATATTAAATTTATTGTTTGGATTTCTATTTTTATTTTTATAATATCTTGGAAATGGAATTTGATTTTCCATTTTTGAACTTGTATATCTTTTATTTTTCCTATGATTAAATTTACTGTTACTTCTAACATGATAATAATTCATATATGAATATTTAGAGTCATTGTATCTATAATTATGATATTGATTATTTGCTGAAATATATCCTGAATAATAATCATTATTTATATTTTTTTCTTCATTATTTGAATCATTTTCCATTCCAATTATATTTTTTTTCTTTTGATTTTTTAACTTTTTGGCTTTTATTTCATTTGAAAGAGAGGGTAATTCATTATTTTTATTTTCCTTTAAAGATGAATTTTCTGATAAATTAGTTATTTTCATATCTTCATTGTTACTATTCAATGATTCTTTTCTTTTATTTTCACTTTTAATTTCATTATTTACATTTTCTCTTTTACTTTTTATGTTAGATCTTCTTCTTTTATTCCTTTTTAAATTCGAAATATTATCTTCATTTAATTTATCTATTTTTTTTAAAGTTAGATCTTCTTTTACTCCTTTTATTTCTTTCTTATAACAATTAATAAATAAATTTTCATAAATAAAATATTCATTTGAATTATATTCAACTACTTCTATTTTTCCAAAATGATTATTTTTATTTTCAATTTCTTTATTCAAAACATAGAAAATAACTCTCATCATTAAAAAAAGAATTCCAAGTGATAATATAGTAAAATTGATATTAAATGGAAAAAATAAAAATAATTTATTTTTAATAGATAAAATATCTTTTTGAATATTAATAATAATTTTAAGAGATATTTTATGATAATTTGAATAGAAAAAAATTTCTTTTTCACTACTATAAAATGTAAAATCAGGAATGATAATAATTTCAATATTAATTGTATCTGTTGGCTTTAAATTAAAGTTTCCACACTGAGAAATTTTAATTCCATAAGCTTCACATCCTGAATTTTCAATACTTATATTATGAATAAACAAAGGAAGTGTTCCATTATTACTTAAAGTTATACTTCTTTTAATATATTCATTTTTTTTTATTTCTTCTTCATATACTTCTTTATCAATATCAATTATTATTTTTGAATTATTAATTAATTTCATTTTAATATTATTATTATCTCTTAAATTTTTACTAAAAAGTGCAATTCCAGAGCCTCCTTCTCCTTTAATTTTTATTGGATATAATATTGTTAAATTATTTTTAATAAATAATGTGATTGAAGATTTTGAACAATTAAAAGGATGAAACTTTATTGGCCCTATTTTATGCTTCTTTTTTGGCTGAATAGTAAATAATCTATGTGGTATAGATTCATCTAAAAAAAAAGATTGATTTATTCTTTTTGGATGTTCTGACTTTTGTTTTTTTGTTATTTTTAATATATCTTTTATTTTATTTTTCAAATACTCAAAAACATAATTTTTATTAAGTATAATTTCTTTATTTAGTTTTAATTTTTTATCTGTCATTTCTTCGATTATTGGTATATTCTTTAAAAAATTGGATGAAAATAATTTTGAGATATAAAATTTATTTTTTTCATTTTCTTTTAATAAAATTTCATTTTTTAATTTAAATTTATATTTACATATTATATTAGAACCTTCTGAAATTTTTTTTTTAACTTCATTATTGGCTTTGTTTAAAATTTCTTTCATAAATTCTGTTTTATCATATTTTCTATTATTTAAATCATCTATATCTATTATATCATTAATAATAATATCATTAGTAAAATTATAAGAAAAAGTCCCATTAACTTTATTTTCATAATAACATTTCAGAATTAAAATTTTATTATTGTTATTAAACTGAAATTCATCTAAATTTTCGAACATAGAATTATTATAAACATTACTATATTCTTCACTAGCTAACATAAGTTTAAAACTCATAACTTCATCACTTGGATTATAGAGTTCAAAATAAATATTTTGAGTTTGTCCAATTTGAACTGACTTTAAGTCGATTTCATTGTTTTTTATTATTTCACTGTTTTTAACCAAAGAAGGTTTATTTAAAAAAGCTTTAACTCTGATATTTTCATCATCGATTTCAGTTTTTATAGTTATATTAGCATTTATTTCAGTTTTACCTAAAGATTCACTTTTTTCCCATAATTGTTGTTTTTGTTTCCATAAATATAATTCTCTATAAGTTATATAATTTTCATTAGGATTTAAATCCATCATAAAATCTTCTTCCAAATTAGCTTTTGAAGGATCAAATACAATTTTCATAAATAAAGTTCTGTTATTTGCAGAAATTTTTTTTGAAATTAATTTTGGAATTATTCTCTCACTTGTACTTGAAAAATTTATAATTGATAAATTTTCAGAATACGAAGATTTAGTATTCACATATTTAAAATGAGACAATCCTGGAAAAGAAGGATCAAATCTGACAATACTCGGACCTATATTCAATTTCCCTTTATAACATTTTCCAAAAATTAATATATTAATTACAATTGAATTTGAAAATGTAAATGCTAAGTTAGCTCTTATTATCCCTTCTTTTTCTGGAAAAATTTCAAAAGAAAATTTTAATGCTGAATACGGGAATAATTCTATTGAATCATTATCTGAAAAAGTAACTTTATTATCATTAAACATTAACTGAGATAAATTTATTTTTTTTAAAAATATGTTTGGCTTTCTTTTTTTTGTTTCATCTAAGAAATCATAATTTTCATAATTCACAGTAACAAAATTATTATCAGATTCTATTGAGTTTATTTTAAAAGATATTTCATTTTCATTCACAAAATAAAAGTAAAATTTTTTTGCTTCAATAAATGAAAGTATTCCAACGTTAAATACTAGGGAGCGAAAATTAGTAAAAATATTTTTATATTCCGCCATTTTATTATTTGAATATATACATTCTTCTAAAGTTAAAGTATTAACAGTTTCACAATAATAAAAATCAATATTATTGTTATCTACTTTAAAAGGAATTAATGAATATAATCTAAAATTTAAATATAATGGAAGAAAATAATATCTTTCATATTTTAGAAAAGAATATTCTCCAATTGTTAAAGAAATGTTCGTTTTATAAGTTTCATTTGTATAATTTGGATTTTTAATAGTTCCTATTACAAATCTATCTAAAATATATTTAATATTATTATTATCTTTAATTGCCAGTTTCATATGTCTTTCTAATCCAAAAGGAGCATTTAATTCAACAGGAATATTAAAATGATGAATTCCATATTTTTCAGTTAATAAACTTAAATGATTATAATCTAATTTTTCAATTGTATTAGAGTCTAAATAATATGAGTAAAATATTTGAATCATATTTTGTCTTGTTGAATTTGTTTTAATGTATATTGAATCGAACTTTATTTTATGAAAGAATTGATAATCCTCCAAATTTTTTAAATTTTTTAGATAATTATTTAAATTTGCATTAAAAATAATATAACCTAATTTATACTCGTGATTTGGTTTTAATATTATATATTTGCTATTATAATTATAACGAAATTGAATAAATTTTTCTTCATAATTGAGATAAACTTTAAAAATTTTTAAAGGATTTTTTTCAATATTTTTAATGCTTATTGGGATTAATTTTTTAATATTTAAAGGATGATTAGGAGTAATATCACAGATACCAAAATTAATAAAAGAAGGACTAATTATTAAACTGTTTATTTCAGCATTAATTAAAATAGGTATAGTAATTGAATCTTTTTCAGTTTTTAGAGTCAACAATCCATATTCATAAAATTTTTTATTACTTACAAATTTTATATAAATTAAATTCTTTGTTGAATTATATTGAATTTTCATCATGGAGGAAATAACATTGGTACAATTATTAGGAATTAAAACATCATTTGGGTAAAGAACTTGGATAAATTTAAAAGTATGAGAAATTTCTTTAATTGATAAAATTTCTTTTTCAGGATTATGAATTTTAATTGGATAAACAAAAATTTTTCCAATTGGCCAATTATAAATATATAAAGGTTCACTTTTATATTTATTTTCAATTCCAGTTAAAATTATCGGAAGCATATAAACTTGTTTATTATTGAATTCAATATATAAAGTTCCTCTAATAGTATCTATTTTATCAGGTAGAATAGATAACTGAACTATAAAATGATAACTTGGATAAATTGCAAAAGGCAAAAAAGAACTTATTGGAGGTAATTTATCCTTAATTGAATTAAAATTATGATATTTATTATCAATATAAGGGTATAATTTTATTTGATATAAATCAGTTTTAACTTCTTTAATATTTAAATTATTATTTCCTGGATTTTCGATTTTAAAAGTCATTGAATGATATTGATTTATTTCACCAGTGATTGATATTATATCTTGTGATGTTGAAATTACATGTTTAATAGGGGAATTTAAATAATCTATTATATTGGAATCTCTACTAATTAATTTATGCCAAGTATAATATTTATCATAAAATATATAATTTTTATTTGCATAAAAAATATAATTAATTGGATATTCTCCTTCTTTCTCATTTATTTTATAACTCGGATTCATTTGTTCTCTTTGAGTTTTTGTTATCATATAATCTAATTTATCTCTTATATATACATCTTCATAATGTCTTATTATATCTTCAGAAACAACATATATATCTCTTTTATTGATTGGTCTAGAAAAATTAAAATTAGTATCATTTATTTCATTGAATCTATAAAAATGTTTATTTTCATTTTTGTTTGGCTCTTCTATAAAAATATCATTATTTTTATCAGTAAAATCTTTATTGCTTGAATCATATATTTTTTTATGTTTTTGCCTATAGAAAAATGAAGAAGAATCATATATGCCTATGGAACTGATATTTAAAATTAAAAAATGCAATAATAATAACCGAAATAATGTCAAAGGATTATAAAACATATTTTTGATTGGTTAATTTGTTATTATTTATTTTTTTTTAATTATATTAAAATTTCAACTTCATTAAATTTTTCATATGAATATTCCATTTATGAATATATTAACTAGATAATAAGGTATGAGATAAAAAAATAGAATTTAATATAATCTTTTTACTATTAAGATCAGCTGGTTCATATTTTTTTCAATAAATATATTTAATTTTTATTTAAATTATTTTATTTATTATTCACGAATTATGTTTTTAATCAAAGTTTTGACATTGAATAGAAGTTTAATTTTATTTTTGGGTTGAGAAATAATTATGAAAGATTATTTTTACAATCAATTATTAAAAAGTATTCCTTTAATCGGGCATATTAAATAAAAAATGAAATTAATTTTAAAATTTATTTCTTTTATTTTTATTTTTTAAAAAATTTATTTCAATGAAAAATAAATTAGAATAAAAGTAAAATAATAGAATGTTAATTAAAAATAACAAAAAATATTATAATATTTTTAATTTATTTCTGAACCAATTTGATAATTAGATTTAACAAAATGATTACTACTACCAGGTGCAATACTAGAAAGGTTTTTTTTGCTTTGATCTTCATTCATACTTTTAATATTAATTAATTCACTTCCACTTGAACTTTCACTTTTTTCTCCAATAATAATATTTTTATTGCTTATTCTTGATGAATTTAATGCTTCTTCTTTTTGTTTTATAATTTCCCTGTTTTCTTTATAAAAATTTATAAAATTCTTAAGATAAATATATGATATTTTGAAATATAAATGAGAAGTAAGAGGATTAAATGTTTTAAATGGATTTTTTTCTGTATTTTTTGTTATACCATGTGATTTAATATAATCTGATATTATGATTCTAACATATTCTCCTATTTTTTTTTCTGTTTTTAATATTAATGCATTATCAGGATTTTCTCTTTCAATACTTTGTCCCATTTGCCTAACTATTATACGATATATTACATCATGATAATATACAAAATTTTCAGGATCACTTCTTAATTTTAAATCTAATACATATTTTTTAATAAATTCTAATTTGTTTGTTTCAGGGAAATTTAATTTTTTCCAATTGAAGTCCATGAAGAAATTAGTAATCAAAGTTTTTTTAATTCTATATCCTTTATCTTTGGGAGTAGAATATTTATTCCAAGCTTCTTTAAATTCTTCAGAAAAAATTTCAAATTTTTCAATTGGATTATAGCTTTTTTGAGTGAATTCATCATATTGTTGTAAAGTAACCATAAGGAATAAATTTAACATTATTACAGCTGAAATAAAATTCATAAATAACATATAGCAATAAGCAATGGGTTCATGAAATTTATCTTCATCTATAAATGCAAGTTCTTCCATAACCATAGGCCAATCTTCTCCTGTTGCTGATCTAAAAACCAACAAAAATGCATTATAAAAATTATTTAAATTATAATATGAATTCAAATAAACCATTTTTTCACCATATTTACTTGTTTTTAATCCATCATATAAATAACATCCTAAAATAGCAAAAATACAGAAAATTAAAAACATTAGAATAAAAACATTCATTAAAGCTGATATTGACCATGATAAAGTTTGTAATAATTTTTCAAGACCTTTCAATGATTTGACTAAACGAAGAACTCTTGTAACTCTTAAAACTCTTAATACTCTTATAATTTGGAAACTTTTTAAAAATGAGGCATCAATTCCATCAACATTAGTCATTATTAAATCAACAATTGAAGCAACAACTACAAAAAAGTCAAATTTATTCCATCCAAAATAAAAATATCCAATTACTCCATAACCTAAAAGTTTCAATACACATTCAGCTATAAATATACTAGTGAAAAAAATATTTAAAGTAGTTAAAAATTTTTCATAACCTGCATCACAACCTTCATAATTCATAGCCATTACAATCATATTAAGAAAAATAATAATCATAATTCCATTATCTAAAATAGCACTATCAGCAGCCATTCTTAAATAATATTTAATTGTTCCTGCTTCAGGTTTAACATATTTTATATAATCAGGTTTTGAACTCTCAATTTGTTGAAGAAAATCATAATATTTTTCTGCTTTTTTATCACCTTCAGCAACTTTTTGTTCTCTTGACCATGCATCATTGAAATATTTAAACATAATACCAGTAAATAAATTAAGGAAAAAATATGAAACCACTAGTATATATACAATAAAGAAAAGTCCATATATATCATTATAAACTCTATACGAATTCATTATATCAGGCCAACCTTCAGTATTACTTAGAACATACGCAGTTACCATTGAAATTAAAATATTTGAAAATTTAAATGTTGGTCCTGTATCCATTATTCCATTATATCTAGTTGCACAAAAATCACTAATTTTTGGCATGGTTGTTGAATTATCCGGTAATTCTTTTTTAAATGATGAATCTGCAATTTTGAATCCAACATCATCATCTTCAATATAACAATTATGATATGAAGAATAAAAAAGCGAAATTCCTACTATTGAAAACATAAAGAATACTACAAGTACAATAAATAATGCATTACAAATTGGAAGAATTGAATCAAATAATGAGGATATTATTAATTTTAATTGACCATTATGTGAAATAAATCTTAATGGACGTAGTGTTCTTAATAATCTTAAAACTTTTAACCATTGCAATGAATTATTTCCACCTTCAGAACTCGTTAAATATTTAGTGAATAATCCCTGAAAATCAAAGAATGAAAAAAACACAATGATTAAATCAATTTTATTCCAATTATCTCTTAAATAAGAACCTTCATCCATAACAAAACCTAAAGCAATAACTTTTAAAATACATTCAATCAAAAATATAATATTAAAGAATACATCAGCCAGATCAAAAATTAGTACAGAAACATACCCATCTATAAATGTATCTAGTATTAATCTTGCAGTTGACAATAGAATCATAATTAAAATAATAGAATCAAATTTTTTATTCCCAATAATTAGCATACAACCAATTCTGAATTTATTGGTTTGAGGAATGAAATATAAAGAATTTTCACATTCATTTCTTCTAAAAACTCTATTTACTCTTTGCCATTCTCTGATACTTTTATCAACTCCAGTATAAGCTTTTTCTTCTGCTTGACTTTCTTCTTGTGTTTGACTCATCATCATTGAAGAAGATTCAGAATTTTCTGATTCACTCCCATTATTTGATTTTGCCATCATACTTATTGTTCCTGATCTACTTTGAGAATAAGAATTAGAATTTCCATTTTCTATTTCATCACCTTCTATTTTTGCACTTTTACCTTTTTTTAATCTATTTGCATGTTCTTTTTCTTTTTTTTTAATTTGATATAAATAATCTGGTAAAGTATACATTCTTTCAACTTTTTCATCATAATCTGGATCATCATCTTCATCTCCATTATCATCATCAAAACTTTGAAGTAATACAGAAGTAAATAAATTAAATATTATATAATTACCTAAGAAAATCCAAGCTAAAAGATAAAAAAATGTTAGTTCATTCATTGGAAATAATTCATATAAAATAGCATTCCAATTTTCTCCTGTTAATATTTGAAAAGTAACATAAAATGCATTTAAGAAACTTTGATATCTTATATTTCCACTTAATAAACTCATTCCAAGAAGAACAAAAATTAATATAAACATTAATAATATACAAACAATATAAGCAACGTTTGCCAGAGCTTTTTTAATAGAAACAATAATTAATCTCATAGATTTCATTTTTCTTAAAACTTTAGTTAAACGTAAAACTCTGAAAATTCTAAAAACTCTTAAAACACCTAGACTTGAAGAAATTGATTGTTTTTTCCCGATCTCATCATCTGTACTATCTGAACCACCTACCATATCTACAATAGCAAAAGCAATAATTAAAGTATCTAAATATGTAAATGCATCAGAATAATAAACAATAGGACCTAAACCAATGAATTTAATAATATATTCAGCAAAGAAAATACTATTAAAAACATAACTTGAAATATTTAATTTCTTATATACTTCAGGCCTAAATAAATTACCATCTAAAGCCATGAAAAATGAATTTATTATCACAACTAAAATAATAGCATAATCAAAATAAGGATTGATTGCTATGATATAAAATGCATATTTTAATTTTTGTCCTCTTTTTATTCCTGGATTGGCATTCCAAATAATAATATTGAAATTTTCCAAAGATTCTATCATTTTATTCCAAACTTCTCTATTATCTTCAACTTCAGAATGATATAATATATCTGGAATACTTGATAAAACATATCTATGTGAATTAGTTTTTAAATCAAAAACAGCAATATTTTTAACTTCTGTTTTAACTTCAATTTTACTATCTTTTTCTTTATTGTGCTCTTCAATTTCTTTTTGCTTTTCTTCTCTTCTTTTTTCATCAGTTAATTTATAATACAAACTTTCATCGTTATCGAAATAATGAGATAAAGTTCTATAATTAAACTCATCTATTTTTTTATAAATTTTTTCATAAAATCCCTTTTTATATCTAATTTCATCTTCAACTCGATGATGATTAACAAAAGCACTTCCAAGAATTAAAGTACTTTTACTTCTAGAACTTTTAGTAGTAGCTGCAGTTTTTTGTGCAATTGTTTTTTGAGAAATATTTGTTGAAGAACCTTTTGAAGATAAAGTTCCCATATTAATTTCTTTTCCAACTGCATATCTTCCAAAATCTCTCATTCTAGGAGGCATTATTTCTAATATTTGAATTGGCAAATTTTTAAGTGAATGTGTTAAATAAGCACATTCATAATCTAAATATTCAAAATGTTTCATATAAGAATATCTATATTTTTTTAAATTCAATTTTTTATCATTAAATACAAAAAATGCTTCTGTTGTTTCTGGTAATTTTTTCT
>JAEEGI010021567.1_pt1 | contig 12794 bp, 10 predicted proteins | sample 8958751 | NCBI WGS metagenome assembly JAEEGI01 (sample SAMN16246545, study PRJNA631951) | gut metagenome | biome: gut microbiome; feature: rumen; material: KS-attached | host: Bos | place: Iran: Karaj | collected 2018-10 | reverse complement strand
AGTTGATCCTTTTGTTTCGTGCGGAAGATGGGACTTGAACCCACACGATGTAAGCATCACAAGATCCTTAGTCTTGCTCGTCTGCCAATTCCGACACTTCCGCGAACCGTCGTCGCTAACTCGCGGCGACTTGTATATAATAGCAAGAATAGCATAAAACGTCAACAAAAATTTATAAACTTTTTTTCGTGATTTACACTCGTTGTGCAAAATACTTGCTATAATAGATGTATACTGCATTTCAAGTCATTCTGACACAGGGGAGAATAATCCATTTATGACTACAACTTCCAAAAATACTAATATAAAAAGAGAAATTTTTAATTTTATTATGGTGGCAATTGGAGCTACTATCGCTGCTTTTTCTGTAGAAGATTTTCTCGGTCCCAACCATATCTTCGACGGCGGAATAGTCGGTGTTTCCATGATCGCATCCAATATGACAGGCTTCAAGCTAAGTATTGTAACCTGGCTATTCAATGTTCCCTTTCTGTTATTTGGCTGGCAGAAAAAGGGACATCTTTTTGTAATCCGCTCAGTTTTTGCCATGACTGTATTTGCTTTGGCAGTTGCTTTCTTTGAAACTACTCCTGCAATAACAGAGGATTATCTTTTAGCTGTTTTCTTTGGTGGCCTGATACTTGGAACCGGAGTTGGAATGGTTCTCAGGTACGGCGGATGCCTCGATGGAACAGAGATCATCGCATCTATACTAAGTCCCAAGATTCACATGCCTATCGGAAGACAGGTTCTTGCCTTTAATATCGTTCTCTACCTCATTGTAGGTTTCCTCTATGGATGGGACCGTGGTCTTTACTCCATCCTGACATATATCCTTGTATCCGTTGTAATGACCAGAGTCGAAGAAGGCTTTGATGCCCAGCGAGGCTGTCTTATCTTTACCCACGACGACGTAGATGCCCTCAAGGAGCGTATCTACAAAGAGCTAGGTAGGACCTGCACTGTATGGAACACGGAAGGCTACATCGGCGGAGAGAACAAGGCTCTATACCTTGTAATCAGCCAATATGAAATGAGACAGCTAAGAGACATCATCGCAGACTTCAACTGTTTCGTGACTATCTCAGACATCAGCGAACTCATCGGCAAGAACGTAAAAATATCTTTGCAGTAGAAATCTATAGCAACTAATTCCTATTACAAATTATAAGAAGCAGAAAACCACTATGGTTCTGCTTCTTTTATTTGTTTCTTTAAATCGTACCCTCGTATCCCTTTTCTTTGAACACGCGCATCATCTCGTTAGTAAGGCTGTAGTCCGGGCTCTGGAGTACGATGTCTTCTGGAGCCACCCACTCTGCATATTTGAGCTCAGATTCATCCATCTTGATTTCTTTGTCCCCAACCACATCGCAATAAAAACCTGCCAGAATATCAAGAGCTATGCCCCAAGGCTGAGACTTGTAGTATCTGACATTGTCTACTTCAAGACCAACCTCTTCCATAACCTCGCGCTTAACAGTCTCTTCAAGAGTTTCTCCAATCTCTGTAAAGCCCGCAACCAGCGCGTTCTGCGCAAAACCAGTTCTATACTTGGTAAGAATCAGCTTATTGGTCTCCTTATCAGTAACACCGATAATTACTGCAGGATTGATCCTTGGATAAATCTTGTTGCCGCACTTAGGACAAGCCATTGCTCTTTCTTTATCATCATGGATAGTCTGCGCTCCGCATTTCCCGCAGAACCTTGACGCTTCATACCACTCGCAGAGGTGAAATGCTGTGTACAGCGCAAACACCTGATGATCAGGAAGTTTCCCTTCTCTTCGTACGCTCCATACCTTGCCAAAAGAACTGTCGTTTAGCGCTATTTCTTTTGCATAAGAGGGATAAAGGAAGTACTTCTCATCATCTATCTTAAACAAATAAATAAGCTCATCTCTAATGCCAGAATCAACGCCAGCAATTTCTTCAAACTCAGAAAGCGTAGGGAAAGCATGTGCTCCGCCAGGTTTCTGGCTCATAAGAATCTCTTTTTCTCTGGTATCGCCTCTGAAAGCAAAAACAAAGCTCTCCTCATCAGCCTTTTCATCCTGATAATAGTGATTATCTAATTTGTAAGGATAAATTTCCTGAAGCATCCTGTATTCCTCCTGTTAAACTCATGAGTTAACTGTAAGCCCATTTTCACTTAATGTATATATCTTGGTGCAAACTTCGTCAATATACTTTCTGTCGTGAGAAATGCTGATAACCGCCCCTGGGAACGCTGCGATCATCTTCCTGATGACCGGCCCTGACAAAGGCGAAAAGTTTCTGGTAGGCTCATCAAGTATCAGTACGTTAGCATCTGACAAGCTCATCTTAAGAAGCAGCACCTTGGCCTTCTGACCACCGGACAATTCCCTGATCGGATGGTCCATCTCATCTGCAGTATATTTAAGTGATCCAAGATAAGTCCTGATACGGGTTCGTACTTCCTTATCCCCTGTATCATCCAGAAATTCAACAGGCGTCACATCCAGATCAAGCAGTTCCTCATAGTTCTGAGGCATGTACTGAGCCCTTATGTCACTTCTACTCAAAAGTTCCTCTGCCATCTTCTTTAAAAGAGTGGTCTTGCCGGCGCCGTTTGTTCCAACGATGCAGATTCTCTCAGGGCCTCTTACTCTAAGAAAAATATCTTGAGCTAGAACCTTGCTATTATCCGGAGTTCTGAGCTCATCCAACGAATATTCGATGACGGTCTTACCTGCCGGCATTCTGGCATTCTCATCCCCAAGCTTGAAAAAGATAGCTTCCTCCTGTTCCGGTCTCTCGGTCATATTCTCATCTTCGCGTTCAAAGCGCTTTTCCATGGACTTGACCGTGTGCATCTTTTTCTTAATAAGCCTTGCGATCATATCCCTGTCGGCTTTTGCAATATTGGTCTGGGCTGAATCAACGCTCTGCATAATTTTCCTAAACTTCTCGTCGCGGATTTTCTTTTCCCTGCGGTCGTTCTGAGCCTGCTGCTCCTGCCTCTCAAAGCTATCAGCTCTTCTCTCGATATAATTCCTATAGCTGTCCTTGACGATTGTATATCTGGATTTGGTCTTCCTCATGATCTGCTCAATATGGATAACCACGTTGGCTGTGTTCTCAATAAGCGTCTCATCATGAGAAATGTACAGTACGATGTGCTTCCAGCCATTTATCAGTTTCTCAAGAAGCTCCAATGTACTGATATCAATATCGTTGGAAGGCTCATCCAGTAAAAGAACTGTAGGCTTATCGATGAGAAGCCTCATGAGCTGAGCCTTAACCTTCTCACCACCAGAAAGGCTCCCCATTTTCTGGTCGCTGTAGAAAAACTCTGCTGGCACCTGAAACTCTTTGGCCATCTCAGTCAGCTCCCTTGGGCTCTGGTCAAAAAAGAGCTGTGCCTCAGAAAAATATTCGTAAACAGTTTTCTCTTTGTCTTTTCCCGGAAGTTCCTGAGGAAGATACCCCAAAACTTCTCCTGACGCCACTCTCGTTCCCTCGCACTCCGCGTAATCATCAACTATCTCAGGATCATAGATCCATTTCATTAGGGTAGACTTGCCATTTCCCTCTTCTCCAATGATTACCGCCTTATCGCCATCATTTAATACCATATTAAATTTATCAAGAATAATACGCAGGTCTTTGCGATGCGTTATTGTTAAGTCTTTTACCTGTAGCATATATAGTCCTCCTGTGGCCTGCTGTATACAAAAATAGCCTATCCTGCGTACGCAAAATAGACTCACACAAATAGACCCACATAGACTTATAGGCTAAAAATGCATGATAATCCAGATCAAGCGTACACAAAACAGCCGCATCAGCAGCTATCTAAAAAATCTCGTGTTCACTCAAGCTAAATTATCTAATAATCATTCCTTCACCTAAACGCCAAGCGCTCTTTCTATATATTTGAAACTCAATTCTAGTTCATACTAGCACTAATGTGGCACAGAAGCAAGTACCACATTAGTCCCTGATGGATTTACTCTTCTACCCCGGAATTCTCCTGAAGTGCTTTAAGATCTGCCGTCATGTCCTGGGCGGTCTTGGAATCAAGGATCCAGGTAACAATATCAACCACGATAAAGATTGCAATAACGCTCATTGCAACGCCGCCAGCAATCATAATCACATGCGCTGTTACTGGCTTTCCGCCGAACATAAAGGCAAACAAAAGAGCCATGCACAAAAGCGCCCCAAGCATTTGTCTGATCACATACTGTTTAATAGTAGGTTCTTTCTTTTCCCGCATCAGGAGATTGGGAATGCTTCCCAGTACTCCGTAGAGAATCGGATAAAGAAAAGCTTCATAACCAAACTGCTGCCCATTTTGGAAAATACTTCCCAGCACAAACATTGCAACGTTGATACAGGTAACTATAATAAAAAAGTTCCTAAGGCACTCCTTTAAATGTTCTTTCATACGCTCTCACCCTTTAATTTCTTTTTGACATCAGGTACATATTTCCTGGAGATTATGACTTCTTCTCCGTTTCGTAGTTTGCATACAAAGCGCCCGTTAAGAGCAGGCTTGATCGAAACGACTTTCATAAGGTTCACAATAATAGACTTGGAAATTCTGACAAAATGATATGGTTCCATCACTTCTTCAAGATCATAGAGGCGTCTGCCGGATTCGTAGACTCCGCCCTTCATATAAAGAAAAGTCTTATCATCCACAGACTCGATGTAATAAATATCTCGTATCGGAACGCTGTATTTCTCGCCTTCCCTGATACCCTCTATATTTCCCTGTCTGAGCTTGACAAAGCGCACAATCTCACCTATTCGCTCGTCTACCTCATGGCAGCCAATCTTAACATACTCATTCTTGTCAGCAGCTATAACGCTGACTTCCAGGTCCATAACCTTATCAGTACTTGTCATTTACAGTAAAATCCCCGTTTCCCTTCAGATAACAATCAAAGAAATTAAGTGTGATCTGGTTGATCTGATCAATGCACTCCTCGTTATTCACATCACCTGAGCCAAGCATATTTGCAAGAGCTGGTGCAAAAAGAGGAAGGTCTGTGAAATCCATGTGCTTGGCACCTACAATGTATGTGCAATGGCCATCTGTAGCATTGTCGAGGATCACATTATTGGCATAAACAATTCCCTGTTCTCTTGCCATCTCACGATCAGCATGGTGGCTCTCAGAATCAAAACAAAGAAGAGGTGTTGTATAAGCATCTTCATTTACCAGAATCTTGTCACCCTCTATGCCAATTTCCTCACCAATCATTGTACCATCAAAATCAATAACTGCGGATACATCTGCACGTCTTCCTACAGTAACTGCTGTAGCTCCGCCAAGAGAATGTCCCATAAGACCTATCTTATCAGTATCTGTGCACTTTAAAGCCTCAGCGATTTCATCTTTTTCTGATCCGGCAAAGAACCACTCTTCGCCAAAGTTTCCGCTATTAGCTGTAGCAATAAGAGTATCAAGTACGAAGTTCATATCAGCTTCTCTAAGCTCCATCCACTGTGATGTGATGGCATAAACTTCTGTCTCGCTGATATCACTATTTCCAACATTCATAGCTGTATTCATAAACTCAGGATCTACTGTGATAGTCTTTCCATCAGTATCTTTTGTGTAAAAAGAGTGATATGGATGATCAAGGCTTACTACAACATAGCCGTTACTTGCAAGCTCCATGTATGTTGAAGTATTGCTCTCATAGTATCCGAAAGCACCGTGGCTGAAGATAACAAGTGGAAGTGAGTTTTCTTCAACACTCATGATATCTTCTGGATAATAGAAATGTACAGGAACCTCTCTGTAAGAGCCATCTGTCTCAAAGCTCTCAACTCTGCTGCTATCTACAAGAATTGCTTCGCTCTGTGCTACAGCATATTCACCAGTTGTAGGACGACCCTTGTAGTCCTTGATTATAAATGCAGGAATTGCAGTTAAAAGAATTACTGGAATAAGTACAAGGATTCCTAAAACCTTAAGTGTTTTCTTACCAGCACCCTTACTCTTTTTACAGATCAGAAGTAACAGTGCTACGATTTCTACAAGAATTAAAACTAACCAAATTACCTTTGACATATTATGTCGCCTCCTTATTTCTTAACCTGAGTCAATCATAATATGCCTAAAGCTATAAATCATAAATTTTGCCGTAAGATGCATTTTACGTCGGTAAGATGCATTTTAGAATATAAATCCCCCATTCTGTCATTCTCATAATGCCGATACATCCTATAACACAAGAAACCTGGGGAGGTGTCCTCACTGCTGTTCTTTAACATACTCAGCTATCTCTCTGAAATTAACCTCCCAGGAATCATATCTGGGGTCTCCCCTGTGATCGGGAAGATCAAATCTGGACTTAAGCTCTTCACCAAGATAAGTGGTAAACTTCCCAGCTCCATAGTAATTAAGGTGTGAGTTATCCATAAAGTCCGTGTTAAAATCCAGTCCCATTATGTCGTAATCATAGTTAGTGCTGTTAAACTCAATATTATTCATCTGAGCAATTTCTTTTACACGATTATAGATCAGTTCCTGATTGTCATTGGTAATGTAAGGAGTCACAACCAGAAACAGCTCAATATTGTTCTTTTTTGTGTAATCAATGATTTTCTGCAAATAAAGCTCAGACTTAACAGACAAAGCTCCGCTTCCCTGCTGGGTGATGATAGGTTCTATCTGAGGCTGTACCCCCAATACGGGTTTATAGCCCTTGAAATTCACCAGGTCCACCTGACTCTTAAAAGGATATATAAAATCCTCTGGAGTAAGCTCATTGAATCTGCCATGATAAACTGAAAAACTCGGAAAATAGTTCTTTATCTTATCAAGCTCAACACTGGCCTTTAACATCTCCAGCTTATTTAAAGAGAACCTCATTCCCAGAATATTGGGAAGGATCCAATCATATTGGTAATCTTCATCCCTTAGCGCCGGCGAATACAAATCAAGTACTACCACCTTGGGATCCTGATACTTACAGATCTCCCGGAGATAATAATATGTTATCCAAAGTGGCTGTTCTGCAGCACTATAATCAAAGGATGATATTCCATAATTCTTCCATAGAATCCCGGTGTCTATGTCGTAGTGAATGTGGCTTGACCCCATCATAACCACATCCACGGAATCCTTTGGCTGGTAGTACATAGCCTTGGCCTGTTCGATGCCATCATCATTTTTGATGCACATTACACCATTCCAATACCAAAAGGAGACGACAGTCAGAAGGATATATGCTATTCTTAACAGATTTTTTCTTGTGTTCTTTGTCATCTATGCCCTCAACAATCAAAACTGCATATACATGAAACTACCCTGATCATAGCCAGGTCCGTATATTCCCAACAGCAGAATCGCAAAAATCAATAAATATTCAATGGTATATCTTACATAGGCAGGAAGCGTGTATAATGCCTTTCCAAAAGGGAGCTGAGTTTTTACCATAACGCGGTCGAAAAGAAAGACAACCACAGCATATATCGGAATCACGCAATCAATTTTGGAAATGGAAAGATTTTGAGCTTGAGCAAATAATGATATCTCCCCGGCTTTAAATGATAGCATTTCCTCCACATAGCCCAGAGCACTTGAAAGATTTGAAGCCCCGAAGAATACCCAGGCAAAAGCTACTGCAAGAAAAGTCAGTACTGTTCCGATCATTTTTGAAATCCTGCCTGATTCTTTCGACAAAAGCAAACTCTTCCGTTTATTACAGGTAAGGCCATATATTACATTATAAATTCCGTGTAAAAGCCCCCATACCAGGAAATTCTTGCCACTTCCATGCCACATTCCACATATCAGAAACACAATCATCACATTGATATATCTGCGAACAGGACCTTTCCTGTTGCCCCCAAGTGGAATATATATGTGCTTTTTTAACCAACTTGAAAGCGAAATATGCCACCTTCTCCAAAACTCATTGATATTCTCAGAAAGATAAGGTGCAAAAAAATTCTCTGTAAGTTCGATTCCAAGTGACTTGGAAATACCCACTGCAAGGGCGCTGTAGCCAGCAAAATCACAATATATCTGCAATGTATACATGAGCATTCCTACAAACAGCCATAGAGACCCATAGCTTTGTGGCTCAGCAAAAAGCTTTGAAGTGAACATCGAAAGCCTGTCTGCAATTACAACCTTCATAAAAAAGCCATAGAGTATGGTAGGAAATGCAATAGAAAGCTTGTTATCATCTCTGAGATAAACCTTATTTAGATTCTTTATCTGTGGTAAAAGAGATTCCGGCTCCTCAATAGGGCCACTGATAAATTTAGGGAAGAAACACATATAAAGGGCAAAAAACAGAAGATTCTTTTCAGCCTTTATTTTGCCTGCCCCAATATCAACAAGATAAGATATAGCTTGGAAAATATAGTAAGAAAACCCTATAGGAAGGATTATTCCGGAAAGAATTCCATCCCCTAGCGACCAGTTTGCAATATTCTTAAGAAAAACCAGTGACAGTACACTGACTATAATCCCAAAGCCTTCTATAACTTTGGAACTTTTAATGAATCCTTTGCTAAGGTATTTCTCCTGTACCAGTCCCAAAAGATAAATAATCCCGGTAACAGCCATCACCCAAATGCAGGATCTACAGTCAAGATATGCTATAAAAAGAAGACTTGCCAGCAAAAGAAAATAGGCTCTGGCTCTTCTCCTTATAAGATAGAACAGTAAAAAGACTATACTGATAAATGCCAAAAAGCTAAGCGAAAAAGACATTTTTCCCCCTCCGTTTTTCCATGTATCTATTATAACAAAAAAGGAACCAGTTATTAACTGATTCCTTTTCATTCGTGCGGAAGAAGGGACTTGAACCCTCACGATGTAAGCATCACAAGATCCTTAGTCTTGCTCGTCTGCCAATTCCGACACTTCCGCATTCCATATATTGAATTCGCAGCCGCTCAAAAAAGCAAAGTGCAGGAGAAGGGACTTGAACCCTCATGTTGTTGCCAACACATGGACCTGAACCATGCGCGTCTGCCATTCCGCCACTCCTGCGAGCGACAAAAATTATATTATCACATCAATGTGAGTTTGTCTACAAACATATCCAATTTTTTTACAACTCCTGTGATAGTTTTGTATAGGATAGCTGCGCAGATAACACAAAGGCCTGTAACAACAGCCAGAATATAGCATATAAAATTGCTCTGCGTAAGCCCTGCAGACAGGAAAATACAGGTACTGATAAGCATACCGATCATCACGATCAGTACTCTCACAAGCTCCTGATGAAGAATTGTCATCTTAAGCTGAAGATTACTCTTTTCAGCCTCAATTTCTTCATCTGAAAGAACATCGTAGTCAAGCTTCTCGAAATGCTTTAAGAATTCCCTGAATCTTTTTTCCATCTCACATCCCCCAATAAAAGAATAAGCGTAATGCGCATTATTAATTATACGCTATTACGCTTACTTATTACAACTTCTTACTGCATATAAACTGCATATCTTTCACTATTATTCAAGCGTCACTGTGCCACCAGCCTCAATCACCTTATAAACAACGCCAGGTGTAAACTCTTTTCCCTCAGACATAAGAGGCGCAAAAAGATCTGTAGAAATGCCTTCCTCATCCTCAATATAAAGATATGACGCATGCTTTTCCATAATCTTTTTGGCCATAACAGCGCTATCTTCGCTCTCTGCAAGGAAAGCATCATACACAAGCGGAACCGGCGAAGCTTCTTTACTGATGTAGGTATCGTGTACCCAGTGATAGGTGTGACCATCACGCATTACGAGAACTCTTTTACCCCAGAGGCTCTTATCTGAAAGGACTGTGTCTACTATAATTCTACCGTCATCACCAACCATATCGTATGAGTCTTGCGCAAGACTATTAGCATTTTGTCTGTAGCCCCAGATGTGTTTGTACATGCCTGCATAATCAGCGGCGAGAAAAACAAATGCAACAAATATACCTACAACAGCTAAGCCAATCGTATTACTAGCCTTATCATTACCTGTTCCAGTATTCGAAATCATATTGGAGTTCCTACTATTCAATAGTCCAACTCCAATAAGAAGACTCAAAGTTCCAAACGCAAATGGGAATCCATATCTTGCCACAGACACCGCCATGGCATAGGCATCGAGATACTGATCCTCCCCCTGGAATATGGAAATATGGGCAAGGAAGATAATGCCATAGGTCACAAGCCCAGTTATCAGCATGAAAAGAGCTATCTTACATCCTTCTTTTTTCTCAAGAAGCCTAAATCTAACGAGTGCAAATAAAACAACAAACAATATAATGACCATCACACCTGTAGGAAGATCAAGGGTGATATTCCTATCCGCGTGCATTGGCATAGTCCATAGGCCTTCCCAGAAGAATCTGGCTTTATCTGCAGTATTCTGAGGTGCAGTGTAAGTTCCTGATGTCGCCATCTTGATTCCGGCGCCTGTGAGCTTGGCAACTCTCCTGTTTACGAGGCAGAACAAAAGCCAGCTTCCATAAACTGAAGCACTTCCAACAACAGCTCCTATCATCTTCACGCTCTTTTTACCCACGAGAAGATAGAAAATAAGGGCAAATACGGCCCACTCGATTCCCACAGACTTGGTCAGGAAAAGAACTGCTGTAAAAAAACCAATTCGCACATAATAGAAATTTTCCGGGCACTGATCCTGCGCGTAAATAGCGATCAGGAGCGTGCCGTAAACTATTCCCATAGTGATATCAGCTGGCGTTCCATAGTAAATAATGCCGTTAAATACGCCAGGAAGAGCCATTACACACACAAATGTAATAACAGCAAGCACATATCTAAATACGCCCTTTATAGCCGTGTTATCAAGAACAGCAGCAACAAGTCTTCCAGCAAGTGGCATGAGAAACACAGCATTCAGTGCAAAATATCCGGCAAACTGAAGTCCTTCTTTGTATCCACCATTACCCAGCTGCAAAAAGAGCCACTTAAAGATCGAGGTAACTGGCGGATAATCTCCAAATTCAGGAGAAACATTGCCATATTTACCAGGAAAACCATTCATGAAAAAGAGCTGCTTGGCATCTGAAGACCAGAAGTTGATATCATCCCACCAGGTAAAGGGAAGATCCTTTGTGGCAACTGCAACAAGAGCAACTGCCGCAATAAAAGCAAGAATAAAAGGGTCAGCCAGCACCTTCAGGTATTCTGCAAACGATGCCGCTTTAGTGACAGCTCTTTTACCCGATCCATAAATGCTTCGTCCCACAACCACCGGTACAGTTATGACTGCCACTATCGTGATCGCCCAAAGGCTCCTGAAAAAAGCCAGGAAATATAAAACAAGGACAAGCCCAGCCGAGCATACAGCAAGGCAGTCCAGGATATTCTTTTTATGATCAACTGCAACTAACGCCGCCAGCAGCATAACCGCCGGCACAACAGCATAAAGCATATAAACTTACCTCTTTTTTATTCTTCACAATAATACTATATCATGCTCCTTGTTGTCAGCTGAAATAATGAAGTGCCAATTTCTAAAATAATCATAAAAACGATAAATAAATACATTTTCATGTTGACATTTGACCATTGTTGGATAGAATGAAAGTAACTAAAGGTGGCTGAATGTGCCCTCGTGCGATCGATACCAATGGAATGGTAGAGTTTAGATCTCCCGCACGTTATCAAGGAAGAAAGGAGGGGCATATGGCTGGTATTTCTCTAAATGGTGCTTATAACCATTTCATACAGGATTACGTATCCAAAGATGTATCACAGGCTGACGCCCATCGCAAGGATGAGCTTCGGGATGTGTATAAGTCGATTGCAAAAATCAACAAGAATTCCCCTCTTTATCTTTTAACTGATGATGACACGTCAAGAAACGACGCTATTGAAATAAAAGAAAAGGCCCGTCAGCTTCAGGGCAGTATCAAACAGCTCAGTGATCACGAAGACAAGTCTTCTCTCAATCACTCCTCTGCTTTTACTTCTGATGAAGACACCGTGGAAGCTTCCTACATCGGCAAAACTCCCGAGCAGGACATCGGCAAGATCGGTTTTGACATCGAAGTATCGCAGCTGGCACGAAGTCAGGTCAACAGAGGAAGGTTCCTTCCAAAAGATACCACCGGACTTCCCGCTGACAACTACGCCTTTGACGTAAGAATAGACGGACAGGAATTCGAGTTCCAGTTCAGCATTTACGGAACCGACAAGAACATAGACGTACAGCACAAACTTGAGACTCTTTTCAACAAGGCAGGCATCGGCCTCAATGCTCAGGTCATCGAGGACGGCAACAGATCTGCTCTTGAGATCTCCTCGAACCACACAGGACTTAAGCCCGGCGAGATAAGCCAGTTTGAGATATACGAATCCTCCAGCGGTCTTGCGACAGGATCCGTTGAGCACCTGGGTCTGAACAACGTAGCAGCTCCCGCTTCCAACGCCCACTTTACATTAAACGGCGAGGAAAAGGTCTCCAACGCCAACCACTTCACCGTGGGCGGAAAGTTCGACCTTCACATCAAGTCAAATACCAACGGCATTCCGATCCATGTAGGTGTCAAGAAGGACAACGAAGCCCTGATGAGTCACGTATCGTCGCTCATAGACAACTACAACAGTTTCGTTAAGGATGCCTCAGGAATGACGGACGAGAAGTTCAAGAGCGGCAAGCTCAAGGCCGAGATCGTGGGAATAGCCCAGCAGCATCTGGCAAGAGCCCAGGACATCGGCATTGAACTCCAGCCTGAAGGCACTTTAAAGATCGACGAGGAGATGCTCAGGCAGGCCGTATCGGGAAGCAGCTCAGCCGCATCCCTTGAGCCCGTCAATAAATTCGCCGACAGTCTGATCGCC
>JAEEGI010021563.1_pt1 | contig 12796 bp, 8 predicted proteins | sample 8958751 | NCBI WGS metagenome assembly JAEEGI01 (sample SAMN16246545, study PRJNA631951) | gut metagenome | biome: gut microbiome; feature: rumen; material: KS-attached | host: Bos | place: Iran: Karaj | collected 2018-10 | reverse complement strand
AACGGATATTTCGCAATCAGTCTGTCAGCCGTGGCGGAGTCCACCGGAATCAGGCGGACTTTGCGCTGGGAGGCGATATCCTGGATCGCAGCCGTCGGATAGCCGGCCGTGACGAAAGCCACGTCCACGTTTCCGTCCTTCAGCGCGCTCGCGGCTTCACCGAAGGAGAGGTACTGCACCGTGATATCGGCATAGGCCACGCCATAGGCTTCCATAATCTGACGGGCGTTCGCTTCGGTGCCGCTGCCTGCCGCGCCGACCGCTACGCGCCGGCCGCGGAAGTCGGCCACCGTCTCGATGCCGCTGTCCTGCAGGGTAACAATCTGGCAGGTCTCGGGATACAGCGTCGCGATACCGCGCAGGTTGTCCATCTTCTTATCCTTGAACATCTCGGTGCCGTTGGATGCGTAATAGGTGAGGTCGTTCTGCACGATGGCGAGATCGACGGAGCCGTCTTTCAGCATATTGATGTTCGCTACCGAAGCGCCAGTGGACTGCGCGCTGGCGTTCATGCCGGGGATGGACTTGTTCAGGATTTCAGCCATCGCGCCGCCGATCGGGTAATAGGTGCCCGCCGTGCCGCCCGTGGCGATGTTGAGAAATTTCTTGGCGTCGCTCTTCTTCTCGCCGCCGCCACCGCCGCCGCAGCCGACCAGGGCCGCCGTCGCGATCATCAGGAGCGCGCAGAGCAGAGCGATTTTTCCGAAGCCTGTCTTTTTCATAATAATTCCTCCTACATAAAGCTTCCGTAAACTCTGTATGTGATTATAGCACAGGAATATAAAAATGTGAATAGTAAGTATATCAAAAAAGCTATGGGAAAAAATATTCGTTTATTTCGAGAGCATCGAAATTTTTGAAGTAGGAAAGTAGGAAAGTTGGAAATTCCTACCGCAGAAATTTGCACCTATAAAATTTGGCCTTCCCAAAACAAGGGAAGGCCAAGGAAATGCTGTTAATTTATGCCTTTTGCCAGGCAAGGCGTCACCAGCCGCTGGACGAGCCGCCGCCGCCGGAGCTTCCGCCGCCGAAACCGCCTCCTCCTCCACCGCCGCCGCTGCTCCAGCCACCGCCGCCGGAATATCCGCCGCCCCCGCCGCCTCCGCCGCCGAAGTGGATGAAATCGGTCAGATCGACGGCGCCGGAAGTCAGAAGGAACAGCAAAAGTGCGAACAGCATGAAGACCAGGCGAAGCATTTGCCAGAGGCACCAGAAAAGCGCGCCGATCAGCAGGAGGCCGATGGGGATGCCGAGCAAAATCTCCGGCCATGACCAGTCTTCGTCGTCATCCACGGAAGAAGATGGTTTGGGGCTTGTCGCTACGGCTGCCGCGCCGACGCTTTCCGGCGGAGCCATGTTCTCCGCCTCGTAGGCCTTTTGCGTCAGCTTGCCGTAAGCGGCGAGAATCGCGGGCGAATATTTGCCGGCGCGAAAGTCCGCTTTCATGCCGTCCAGCACCGATCCGGCATAGCCGTCGGTAATCGCGCCCTCGAGGCCGTAACCGACTTCGATGCGGAATTTCCTGTCTTCTTTCGCAATCAGGAGCAGCACGCCGTTGTTTTTCTTCTTGTCGCCGATGCCCCATTTGCGGAACAGTCGGTTCGCGTAGTCTTCAATGGAGTCAGGCCCGAGGGAATTCATCGTCACCACGACGACCTGAGCCTTCGTCGTCTGGTCGAGCTCGCGGCCCATGGCGAGGATTTTCTGCCGGTCCTCGGCCTCCAACATGCCCGCGTCGTCCACGACATAGATGTCCTGCGTCGGCGGGGGCAAAACCGCCGTCTCCGCAAAGCACAAGCCGGACAAAACGAGCAAACAGGAGAACAAACATATTAAAAATGAAGAAGCCTTTTTAACTCCACTCTTCACTCTCAACACTCCACTCTTAAGGAAACACTGAATAAGTCGATTTATGTACCTGTCGAGGGATTTTTTCGTCAGGCAAGGAAGATAGCGCGAAAGCGTAGCATCGCTACGTCGAACGCCATCTGACGCAGCATGACGGAAAAAGACCCGGCAGGGGCGTGGAGGGACTTGTTCAGTGTTTCCTTTTAATTACCATCCGCCGGACGAGCCGCCTCCTCCCGAGCTTCCGCCGCCGGAACCTCTGCCGGACGAGCCGCCGCTGCCGCCGCCGTAAATCAAACCTTTCAGCAGTCCCCTCCAGCCGTTGGAGAAAACGTCAATCCAAGGGCCGAAGAAGCTGCCGCCCACCAAGTCGTCCCGCCAATCGACAAAGCCGGAGGTCAGGAGGTACAGACACCACCAAACCGCAAGGAGAATCAGATTGGCGATCGTGCAGGCGATCAACCGGAACAAAATCAAGAAAAGGACGACGCCCGCGATTACGACGAGGTACGCCAGGACGTCCAGCAACGTGTCTTCCATAAGTCCCGCTCGTTCTAAAATTCAACCTTTGGCACGGTATGGGCCGCTTCCTCCGCCGCGAATTGCTTCATTGGCGTATAGCCCAGCATGCCCGCGAACAGATTGCCGGGGAAGGTCTCGATTTTCACGTTGTATCGCTTGATAGCCTCGTTGTAATCCCGCCTTGCCACGGAGATACGGTTTTCCGTTCCTGCGATCTCGCGCATCAGCTCCGTGAAATGGGCGTCCGCTTTCAGATTCGGGTAATTTTCCGCGACGGCAATCAGTCGTCCCAGAGCGCCGGAAAGCTGGTCGTTGGCCGCGGCCATTTCTTCCGGCGTTTTCGCGCCCATGACCCGCGTGCGCGCGTCGGTGACTTCCTTCAGCACGTTTTCTTCATATTTCATATAACCTTTGACCGTGGAAACGAGATTCGGGATCAGGTCGGCCCGCCGCTGGATTTGGTTCTCCACCTGTCCGTACTGCGCGCCTACTTCGATATACGCGGTCTTCAGCGAGTTGTAGGTGCCGATGCACGAGCCGCCGATCAAGAGCAGAACGCCTAAAATAACGCCTAAAATATGCATGGTTTAGTCCTCCGTTTCGTTGCATGGATATTCTATCCATAATAATAGCGAAATGAATCGCCGCGCGCAAGACCGCGGGGACATTTTACCTACAGAAAAGCTCCGCAAATTGCGGAGCTTTCACACGTCGCATTTTATCAAAATCATTCCTGTTTTGCAGAGTCCGCCTTTTCCGTCCGCGCCATAATTTCCTCGCGGTGTTCCTGCTCGTAGTCGAGAATCGCCCGATAGAAAATTCCTTCGCGGCTCTGTTCCGTGAGGTCTTCGATGACGACTTCCCGTTCCGGTTCCGAATGTTCCAACGCCGAAAGCTTCGAATCCAGCAGATCTACCGTATTCACCACCACGACGCCGCGGTCGAGATAAAACGTCAGGAAATTTCCCTCGCCAGCCAGGTCCGACAGTTCGTCGGTCGACTCCATGCGCCATCTGCGTTTTGTGAGTATATCGTCGATCTGTATATCGTCGTAGGTCTTGATGACGGGAACCAGCAGCGTGTCGGAGGAGATCTGTCCTTCTTCGTCCTTGGCGTAACGCATTTCTTCCTTGTTGAAAAAGTAGTTCATGCGCTCCGAGGACTGCACCCACTGATAGATGGTTTCGGGAACTTTAGGTTCTGCGGCGGCCGCCGTCCCGGAAATGCTCAAAGCAAGCAGCGGCGCCACAACATAGATCCAGCGGGAAAAACGTTTTCGTCTCTTTGCGATGTTCATAAAACTCCCCCTTTGTTCGTCCTTAAATCATTGCGGCGTTTTCGTCAGCAGCTTCAATATTGTCTTGTAATCAAACCGTGCTGCCGCCGCCTTCAGCTTTCCGTAAAGCTCTTTGTGCGCCTGCGGGATTCGGTACGCCCCGATCTCGGCAACAAGTTCTTCCAGACGGTCGTCGTCCATTTTCTCCGCCGCCGAACGGATTTCCTTAAAGAGCCATTCCATCAGCTTCGTGTCCGCTTCCGGCTTTCCCTCGTCCGTTTCTTTTTCCGTGAAGACCTTCGAGAGCGGCGTCGCGAAGCTTCGGTATTTCGCCATGAACGCTTCGTGATGGGCGCGGATATAGTCGATGTCTCCCGCCTTGCCCGCGTTTTCGAGAAGCTGCGCCTCCTCGCCGAAAGTCGTCGCTCCGATCAGCCGCGCCGAGCTTTTCAGCGCGTGGACCTTGATTGTATAGTCCTTCCAGTTCTTCGCCCTATAATAGCCTTCGATCTCGTCCGGCGTTTCGTCCAGCGACACATAGAAGATTTTGAGCAGCGGCAGATAGGTCTCCGGGCTGCCGCTGTTCTTTATGCCGCGGGGAAGGTCGATCCAGTCCTGTCCACGGAGCGGCGCAAGTATTTCGGGAATCTCGATTTCCTGCGCTCCCGCGTTGTCCGCTTCCGTATCGTCGGCCGCCTGGATTTTTTCCTTCGGCAGATAGGCCAGCAGCGTTTCCTCCAGCTTCCCGGAGTCGATGGGTTTCGTCAGGTAGTCGTCGAAGCCCGCCTCGATGTACTGCTCCCGCGCGCCGGTGATGGCGTTGGCGGTTAGGCAGACGGCGGGAGTATCAATGTTGGGCCCGCCCGCTTGCGTCCGCAGTTCATGGAGCGTTTCGATGCCGTCCTTTTTTGGCATCATGTGGTCGAGGAAAATGACGTCGTATTTCTTGTTCTGCGCCATCAACAGCCCTTCGTCCCCGTCGCCGGCCGTCTCGATTTTGATCCGGGTCTGCTTCAGGAGGCTCTTGAATACCATCAGATTCATCGGGTTGTCGTCTGCCACGAGGACCAGCGCCTCCGGCGCCGTGAATTTCTCATGGTATTTCTGGCGGCTTTGTATCATGGCGTGATAGGACGCTTCGTAGTCGCCCAGCGGCTCCCATTTGACCACTTTCTGCACCAGGCGGAAATAGAATGTCGAGCCGAGGCCGTAAGTGCTTTCCACTTGCAGGGAAGATCCCATCAGGCCCAGCAGGCTCTGGGTGATGGCCATGCCGAGGCCGGTGCCTTCCACGTTGCGGTTGCGTTTTTCCTCGATGCGCTCGAACTCCGTGAACAGCTTTCCCATGTCCTCGGACTTGATGCCGATGCCCGTGTCTTTGACGGCCACGATAAGCACTACGCTGTCCGGATCTTCCGTTCGCTCGTAGTGCACGGAAAACGTCACGCTGCCCTTTTCCGTGTATTTGACCGCATTGGTCAGGATATTCGTGATGACTTGCTTGACCCGTACCTCGTCGCCACAGAGCAGTTTCGGCGTCTCACGGTCGAAATCCAGCGTGATGGAAAGCCCCTTATCGTTGGCGCGGGCCTGAACCATGTTCACCAGATCGTTGAGCACGGTGGAGAGGTCGTATTCCACGGGGATGATCTCGACCTTCCCGGCCTCGATCTTGGAGAAGTCCAGAATATCGTTGATGAGACCCAGCAGCGTATCGCCGGCGGTCTGGATGTTTTCCGCGTAGGAAAGGATGTTGTCGTCCTCGCATTCCCGCAGGATCATCTCGTTCATGCCGAGCACCGCGTTGATCGGCGTACGGATCTCGTGGGACATATTGGAGAGGAACGAGGATTTCGCCTCGCTTGCGGCTACCGCGCGCTCAGAGATATCGATCAGCGCGTCCCGTTCCTTCTTTTCCTTGTCGATGTCCTCGGCCACCAGCAGCACTCGCGTCGGTCTGCCGTCCTTTGCCCGCTCGGCCACGATGAATCTGGTCCGGAGCCATGTCCCGTCCAAAGTCATGAATTCGGCAGAGACGGTCTCCGTGTTCTTCAGCCGATCGGCCAGCGTATCCAGATTCACGAATCGGAGCATATCCTTCCGCATGGCCTTGTCCGTCGTCGCCCATACCAGCTGATCCACCATGGCGCGGGCGCTCGTGTGTTCCTTCCGCATAAGTACGGCGACGTTTGTATTGCCGGATTTGATCTCGACGAAGCTGTCGTCGTCCACGTCCACGTCGTACATGGACATATAGATGTTGGCGATCGAGGAGAGCTGCTTGTTGAGCTGTTTCGATATTTGATACCGCCGGTTGGAATCGTTCATGATATAAGCGATGACCACAACGACAAAAAGCACCACTAAGGCGGTAAAAGCCAGAAGCCCCTTCAGCGGCTTGAATACGCCTGTGGCGTCCTTCACGGACAGGCAGCGCCAATCGTTTTCAATCTTCTCGACATAGACGATGTAATGCGCGCCGTCGTATTTCATTTCAAAATGATCGCCGTCGTTGTTTTTGGCCGTTTCCAAAAGCAACGCCCCGAAGGTGTTTTTTTCGTCGGCGTAGTTTTTGCCTATCTCGCCCCGGTCCGAGTGGGCCACCACGATATCGTGGGTGTCCAGGATGATTTCGTAGTCGGCATTTCCCGATGCCACGGCTTCTTCGGTAATCGCCTGCACCCGGTTCAGTTCCAAGTCCATGGCCACCACGCTTTGGCCGTCCGACAGCCGCTTCGCGATGGTCATCATGACTTTTCCCGTGTGGGCGTCAACGTAAGGATCGACGAAAACGATTTCATCGTCGCTTGCCATCGCTTTGATATACCAAGGCCGCTCCGTAGGGATAAAGGACTCGACCGGATCCCAACCCGTGCCGTCGAGGAACCCCCCTCGGATATAGCCGTATACGCCGGTCGTACTCTTGAATACGGCTTTGGGAACCGCGACGGACTGTCCCATCAAATAGTCCAGAATCTCTTGGTTTGAGCGGCCGTCCGCAATCAGCTCTTCTACCGAATATGCCGTGAGCTTGACGACGTCAATGCAAGTGGAGAAATAGCTGCTCAGCTGATACGTCGATTGGACGACAGTCGCCTGACCGTTCCTGATGAGGCTGTCACGCCTCTCGTTATAGAGCATCTGGTGATAGAAAACGATAACGCCTGCAAAGAATACGACTACCAGTGCAAACGTCAGGACATGCTCGAAATTGAAGCTCTTTCCCACGTCGCCATGGGAGAGCTTTTTCTTCGCCGTCTTGGACATGGCGGTCGTTCCTTTCTATACAGATTAATCGCAGTTAAGATTTAACTGCGATTAATCAGAGTCGTTATGTTCCAGCAGGATATCATTCGCCGTATGCACGGCATTTGACGGAAAGCAGCGGCAGAGCCTGCCGCTGACCTTCATTATTGCGCGTTCATGGAAAGCTCGATGAGCTTTCCGGCGAGCTGCGCCTTTTGCAGGATTTCGTCGGTGATTTCTTCGCCCGTCTTGGCGATGATTTCGCCGTTGTTCGCTTCGATGTCGCGGGCCACCGTTTTCCCCAGCAGGAAACGGCGGTGACGATCCATGACGGATTTATCGGGTTTGTCGGCAGCCTCGGACTTCTCGGCGGCGGAAGTTTTCGACTGTTTCGTCTTCGACGAAGAGGTTTTCTTCGTCTTTGTCGCCGTTTTCCTCGTCTTCGGTTTCGGCGCGGGCTCTTCTTCCGCTTCCGGCTCTAAAACAGGAGCGGGTTCCGCTTCGGGTGCAGGAGCGGGCTCCGGCTCGGGAATCGGCTCGATTTCCGGCGCAGCTTCCGGCTCAGGCATAGGTTCGGGAACGGCTTCGACTGTCGGCGGTTCCGGTTCCGGCATGGCCTCGACTGTCGGTTCCGGCTCAGGAATAGGTTCCGGTTCCGGAACGGCTTCGATTATTGGTTCCGGTGCAGCTTCCGGCTCAGGGATAGGCTCCGGTTCCGGCATGGCCTCGATTGTCGGCTCCGGCGAAAGTTCCGGCATGGGTTCGGGAACAGGCGGTTCCGGCGCGGCCTCCATCATTGGTTCCGGGACGGGTTCCATTATCGGTTCCGGTACGGGCTCCGGCGCGGACGGTTCGGGAACGGCTTCTGCTTTCGGCTTGGGGCCGGTGAACACGGTCGAGGGACGGTGCGCGCCGTCTCCCGGGTCGCCGATTACCGTCACTTGCTTGCCGAAAATGTAAATCTCGTCGGAAGGAATCTCGGACACGTTGCCGTTCGGATCGACGATTTCGACCTTTTTCACGACGCCGTCTTCGGCGATGAAAATCTCGCTGACCTTGCCGTTGATCGTGCCGGTTTTCGTGATGGCTTTCGTCCCGATAACACGGATATTTGCATCCAGCATCGCTTCGAAGTCGCTGGCTTCATCCAGCGTCAGGATGTTTTCGCTGCTGGTGACGGTGACGGCGTCGCGGCCAATGGCAATGACAGAAGAGTAGGGGAGCAGCTTTACGCCGCGATACCAGTCCTCGTCCTCGATGGTGATAGCCGCCACGGCGCCCGCATTCGCGTCGACGATCAGCGTCTTGCTGATGCCCAGCTCGAACCCCTCGGTGATGCTGATGATTGGAAGCCCCAAAATCTCTGTGCTTTTTTTCATCATGAATGTGTCCTCCCCAAGATTTGAGTTATTTTCCGAACGGAACGGCTTATTTCTTGTTGAAACTTACAGCGGCCGTTCACAAAAAAAGAGCGTACTTTTTGTTCCCTGCTTGCATAAAAATCGGGGAACAGAGTATGCTTTATTCCCCGGTCATAAAATCGACCCTTTACGAATTTCATAAATATCATCTAATTATAGCATTTCATGTCTTTTTAGCCAAGAAGATTCACATATTTTTTCCAAAGCTTTTAGTTTCGTGAACGAGAAGCGTTTCGGTATCCCGGATATATCTGTAAATGTTTCTTATATATTTATTCTTCCTTGCGTTATCATCCTGTGGAAACCCTTCAGGAACATTGTAAGATGCGAATCGGCGCGTTTTGCATCTTCACGATCGGAGACGTCAAATTTCTGTGGTAGGAAAGTAGGAAAGTTGGATTTTCCTACTGCAAAAATTTCATCGTCGATAACCGGGGAGAAAACAAACCCGCGCAAAGCCGCAAAAAACCGCTGCCTCCCGAGATGGGAAGCAGCGGTTTTTGTAACGTTGGAATTATTTTTTTGCCCCAAATTCCGATCCATCAAAACTCAGCGTGGCGAAGTAGTCGTCGAGGGTTTCGGCGCGGCGGATGAGCTGCACGTCGCCGTTCTCCTTCAGCAGCAGTTCCGCGCTGCGGAGCTTGCCGTTGTAATTGAAGCCCATGGCATGGCCGTGGGCGCCGGCGTCGAAAATCACGAGGCGGTCGCCGATGTTGATTTCCGGGAGCTTCCGGTCGATGGCGAATTTGTCGTTGTTCTCGCAAAGGGAGCCGGTGACGTCGTAGACGTGATCGCAGAAAGCGTCCTCCTTGCCGACGACGACGATATGATGATACGCGCCGTACATCGCGGGGCGCATCAGGTTTGCCATGCAGGCGTCGAGGCCGATGTAGTCCTTGTACGTCTTTTTTTCGTGGATGGCCGTAGCGACGAGCCAGCCGTAAGGGCCGGTGATGGCGCGGCCCAGCTCCATCGCGATGGCAAGGCCGTCGAGTCCCGCAGGGACGATGATTTCCTGATAGGCTTTGCGGATTCCTTCGCCGACGTATTCGAGGTTGACCGGCTCTTCTTCCGGACGGTAGGGGATGCCGACGCCGCCGCCGAGGTTGACGAATTCGAGGCTGACGCCTAATTTTTCCTTGATTTCGACGGCGGTGTGGAACATCAGCTTCGCCGTCTCGATAAAGGAGTTGGCGTTCAGTTCGTTGGAAATGATCATGCAGTGCAGACCGAACCGCTTGACGCCGCGCTCCTTGGCGGTGCGGTACGCCTCGATGAGCTGGTCGTGGGTCAGGCCGTATTTCGCTTCCTCCGGCTTGCCGATGATGTCGTTGCCCGTGACGAGGCTGCCGGGGTTGTAGCGAAAGGAAAGACAGTCGGGGAAGCCCGCGCATTTTTCGAGGTAGTCGATATGGGTGATGTCGTCGAGATTGATGATGGCGCCAAGTTCCCGTGCTTTCTGGAATTCGTCGGCGGGGGTGTCGTTGGAGGTCAGCATGATTTTCTCGCCGCGGATTCCCGCCATTTCCGCTAACATAAGCTCGGCGAGGGAGCTGCAGTCCGCGCCGGCGCCTTCCTCGGCGAGCAGCCGCAAAATATACGGGTTCGGCGTGGCCTTCACCGCGAAATGCTCGCGGAAGGACGGCGCCCAGGAGAACGCCTTGAACAGCCGACGGAGGTTTTTGCGGATGGCCGCCTCGTCATAGATATGGAACGGCGTCGGATAACGCCGGATGATTTCTTCCAGTTTTTCCTGGGAGAGAGGGAAAACTTTCTTTGGCATTGGATGTGCCTCCTATAATATTTTTGCTATGGTTTCCAAAACAAAAGTATTATAATGCCTTTATTCAGAGTTTGTCAAAGACAAACTCTCCTTAGCAGCATTTCAACGAAGCGGACTATGTCCGCCGAGTTATAATGCCTTTATTCAGAGTTTGTCAAAGACAAACTTTCGTCTGCCGCATTGACTGATTCATCGTTTCCTTTCTTGCTATGCAAAGGGGAGAATGTATGGTAAAATACAATCAGGAAGCTATGGATAGAAGTTTTTCAAGGAGATCAGGGAACAGGGAGGTTGTTGCCATGTTTGAGGCCATCGGGACGCTGCATTCCTATACGAAGCAGTATCAGCTCAAGAAGTCCGCGAAGCAGAAGGTCACGACAGGTCAGTCTTTTGACTGGAAGGACGCGAGAAGTTCCTTTGTGAAAGCGCAGGAGCCGCGCCGGACCGCGCCGAAGTCTTTCGTCGAGCTTTCGCTGGAAAAGTCGAAAAAGGACGACGACCGGACGGCGGCGACGAAGAAGAGCGGCATCAAGCAAAAGCTCCGGCGCGGCAAGAAGCTTTCGCCGCAGGAATTGGAATATCTGCGCCGGCACGATGAAGAGCTTTACGAAAAAGCAAAAACGACGATGGAGGAGCGCGAGAAACTGGCGCGTGCGCTGAAGTCGGCGAAGACGAAGGCGGAGGCGCAGCGCGCGGTGGCGATTGCCTACGCGAACGCGGCGGCGTCGCTGACCGGCAATATCGGCGGCGGAGGCGGAGCCGCCGGCGGTTCCTCCGGCGGAGGAGAGGCGTTCGGCGCGGGGGATGCGAGCGGTATGACTGCGGACACGGCTGTGAACGCTGAGGGCAGTGCAGCGGCATTGGACGCCGGAGTCGCCGCGGGGACAGAGAATGTTTCTGCGGAAACTGTTTCAGCCGGGGCGGCAGGCGCGACAGCGGGAACGGAAAGTACGGCGGCGGATGCTGTGGGCAATGAAGCAGACGCAGGCCGTGAGATGGAAGCGGACGTCGCGCAGGAGAACAAGGACGCGACGGCGACCCTCCAGCAGACAAGCCAAGACACGGAATTCGACGATCCGCTGATTCTGCTTGTGCTTCGTCACTTGCAGGCGGAGTGGCGGGATTTCATGAAGTCCGAGCAGTATAAGGAGATGCCCGAGGACGAGCTGCAGGCGGCGAAGCGTCTCGACGCTCCCAGAATCCGTCAACGCTCGGAGGCTGTCAAGGCGGTGAGCCTGACGGCGGCAGCGGCGGCATACCAGACGGCGGCGGAAAAATAAAAAACGAATCGCCCGACGAAAACTATTTGTTCTCGTCGGGCGATTTTTTGCTTTTTTGCTCTTCCGCTACGCCAAAAGCGAGCTTCCTTCCAACAGCTTCGGGACGTCGTCGTAGTCGAAATCCGCGATGGCTTTTCGGATGGCGGCGGCGCGCTCCCGTTCCGATTCGGGGACGCTATACTCGCCCAAAAGGTTTCCCGCTTCCTCCATTTTGTCGTAGTCGAAGGCTTCCGCGTAGTCCTTCAGCGATTGGTATATCTCCCGCAGCTTTTCCTCGGACATGGGGGGCTTTTCCTCCGCAGCGTCCTCTTTCGGATGGAGCAGCGGCGCGAGTTCCTTGCCGAGCCTGCGGTAGTCCGCCAGGAGGCGGTCGATATTTGCCCGCAGGGTTTCCGTGTCCCCCGCGCGGCCCGCTTTTTCCAAGGATTCGGCCAAAAGACCGAGCTCCATGGCGCCGATGACTTTGGAACTGGATTTCAGCCCGTGGACTTTGATGGTTGTGTTTTCCAAATCGCCGGCCGTCCAGTAACGCTCGATCTCGTCCGCCGTGTGCGCCGCCGTCTCCGCATAGGACGTCGCCGTTTCCAGATAGGCTTCGGTACTTCCGATGTGCTCCAGCCCTTTCGAGACGTCGAGCCCGTCAATGCCGTAGAGAAACGGCGGAAGGGTTTCTTCCGGCGCCCCGTCGCTTTCCTCGGCGGACATGAGTTTTTCCTTGGGCAGGTAGCGGATGATGGTCTCTTCCAGACTGTCCGGGTCGATGGGTTTCGTCAGGTAATCGTCGAATCCGGCCGTCAGGTAAGTTTCCCGCATGCCGGAAATGGCGTTGGCGGTCAGGCAGACCATCGGCGTCGACGTATTGGGGTTGCCCTTTGCGGATTTCAGTTCCTGCATGGCCTCGATGCCGTCCTTGTAAGGCATCATGTGGTCGAGGAATATGACGTCGTACTTCTGCCGCGAGGAGAGGGCGATGCATTCGTCCGCGCTGTCCGCCGTGTCGATCTGGACCTTCGTGTGTTTCAGGAGGCTCTTGAACACGATCAGGTTCACGGGCGTGTCGTCCACCACGAGGATGCGGGCGTCCGGCGCGGTGAATTTTTGCGCGTACCGTTTCCGTTCCGCGATGGACCGCCGGAACGCCGCTTCGTAATCGCCGACCTTGTCCCATTTCACCACCTGCTGGCGAACGGCGAAGCGGAAGACCGAGCCTTTCCCGTACTCGCTTTCCACCTCCAAGCGGCTCCCCATCAGTTGAAGCAGGCTCTGCGTGATGGTGATGCCGAGGCCCGTTCCCTCGATGTTGTGGTTGTTCGTTTCGTCGATCCGCTGGAACGCGTCGAACATTTTCCCGATGTCTTCCTGCTTGATGCCGACGCCGGTGTCCGCAACGCTGATCTTCAGCAGGATGGCGTCCGGCTCC
>JAEEGI010021562.1_pt1 | contig 12796 bp, 9 predicted proteins | sample 8958751 | NCBI WGS metagenome assembly JAEEGI01 (sample SAMN16246545, study PRJNA631951) | gut metagenome | biome: gut microbiome; feature: rumen; material: KS-attached | host: Bos | place: Iran: Karaj | collected 2018-10 | reverse complement strand
ACGTAGAGAATCCTTAACTACACGCTCCACGCCTGCTGTCATGTATGCCTGAATATCAAATTCTTTTTTCATAATTATATCCCGTCTTTCTGCGAAAGCCACCAATGCGGCATGAAACCGCCTTAGTGAAATCCCGCTATCTAAATTTTTAATCTTCTGTTAATATTTCCATTTATAAGACTGACACACTACAGAACACGTGGAGGTGAGTGGCGGGGCTGTATAGCGGCGACCTCGTATAATTATATGTTGTCGGTCATCCGTTAAGGCATCAATGAATGGCGCATAACGTAGCCCGTAAACTTATCTCTTCCAAAGTCGACTCGATTTTGCCGGATGACCAGTCACTGTCAATCTTATAACTATATTTTTTCTGGAGGTTATTTTGTCTTTTAAAATTACTCGTAAAAACTGTTGTGGGTTGGATGTCCACAAAACATGGATTTATGCTTGTATCGGTATTGCCGATGCTAACGATCGTGTTGAGTATAAGCAAGCTCGTTTTTCATCCTTCACTAAAGGATTGAATGAACTGTGTGCTTGGCTTGCTAAATATAATTGTCACGATGTTTGCATGGAATCTACTGGCAAGTATTGGATTCCCGTCTTTAATATCCTTGAGAAGAATAATATTTGGATTACTCTTTCTCATCCTAAATACACAAAGCCTCTTAAAGGTAACAAAACTGACCGTAAAGATGCTAAGTGGATTTGTGATTTATATATGTGTGATATGGTGAAACCTTCCTTCATACCACCTGCTGATATCAGAGAATTAAGAGACTTAGTAAGATACCGATTCAAACTTACCAACATGATAACTGGAGAGAAGAATCGTGCTCACAACTGTCTTACTGTTTCTAATCTAAAATTAGATGATGTCTTCAGCGATATTTTGGGTAAGTCTTCGCTCTCAATAACTGCATATATTTTGGAACATCCTGGGGAAACTTTTGATGTGACACCTTTTGTTGATAGAAGATGCAAAACTCCTATCGAAGAAATACAGGCAGCCGTTGATGGTGCTATTTCTCATGAACAAGCCGTCAAACTAAAACAATGCCTTGATCACATCGATGAACTAGAAAATCACAAGAATGAAATAGAGCAGGAAATCTTTCGTCTCAGTGAAAAGTATGAAACAGTACTCAATCTCATTCGAACCGTTCCTGGATTTGATAAAAATCCAATGACCGCTATACAGGTCCTTTCTGAAATCGGTGGTGATATGTCTGTTTTCCCTTCATCCAAACACCTTGTTTCATGGGCAGGCTGCTGTCCTCGCAATGACCAAAGCAACCAGCGAATCAAATCAACTAGGATTTCCCGCGCTGGTTCTTATTTTAAACCAGTTCTGGTACAAGTAGCAAATGCTTTGGTTAAATCCAAGAAACATCATGAATTTCGGGAACGTTATCGCCGTATAAAAGCTCGTCGTGGTCATAAAAAAGCCATCATCGCAATCTGTCGTATGTTGTTAACCGCTATTTGGCACATACTCTCAGATTTGGTTCCTTATACACCTGATGGTTTCATTGAACATCGTCCTGTGAATGAGTCTAAATCTTTGACAGTTTCACAGGCACTTAATCTACTCAAGCTTAGAGGATATACAATAACTGATGAGATTGTACCTGCTTCTTGATTAGGTGTTGAGTCTATATTTAGTTTTTAGCCACCTCCAGATGGCTTATTTGTCATACCTATTTTTAGTGGCTAGCCACTATGTATATGTTTCAAACTTCACATCCTTTAAATTTTTTACTATTAAGTTATAAAGCCTTGAAGGCAATTTGTAAAGGAAAATATTGAATAAATAATCCTGCTTTGATATCATTTTATATAGATTTTGCGTTAGGAGGGTAAAATGATGTACAAAATTAGAGAGGCTAAAACCCCTGATGCTAAGGAAATACACGACATTTACGGCTATTATGTAGATAATACCTACGTAACATTTACAGAGGTTAATCCATCTGTTGAGGAATATGCAGAAAGTATCGTAAATACGAAGCAGGATTATCCTTACATTGTTGCTGTTGATGAAAATGACAAGGTAGTAGGTATGGCGTATGGTGGTAGACTTCGTCATCACGATGCATACAAATATGCTGTAGAAACCACTATTTATCTTGCACCAGATGTTCCTAAAAAATCTGGCATAGGAAAGCTTTTATATAATGAGCTTGAGGCACAGCTTAAGGCCATGGGCTATAAATTCATGTATGGCGTTATTACTGATGATAATGATGCCAGCATTGCTTTTCACGAAGCATTAGGCTTTGAAAAGGTGGGGCATTTCACAGATATAGGATATAAATTTGGTAAATGGAAGGGGATAGTATGGTATAGAAAGCAGATTGGTTCTCTTGCTGATATGCCTGAATAAGGATTATGAAAAAAGCGTTTAGATATTTTTTGATTTCCATTATTTCAATCGTATTTACGTTGCTCGCAGTTGGAATCATTTATATAGTTGCTGATACACATAGCAGAATTAAAATACAGGATAAGGAAAGCTATTCTACAGAAGAAGTAGAGGCTCTCATGAATGAGGCAAAGGCTGAGGGACGTAAGAACGTTTTGGATTCTATAAAGGAATCTTTAGAAAACGGAAATACAGTAATTTCAGTTCTTAAATCTTTATATCCTGAATATATTGTTGTCGCGGCTAATTCAAAATACAATTTTGTTGCCATCAATAATGATTTAACTAAGAATAAATTTGATATTGATAATCTATCAGAGGATGATAATGGAAGATATGTTTATTCTGATGATGGAAAAACCACATCACGCTTTGGTATAGATGTTAGTTCACACCAAGGTGATATAGATTGGAATGCTGTTAAGTCTGAAGGTGTGGAATTTGCTTTCATTAGGGCTGTTTACAGAGGCTACGGAACAGGTAAGCTTGTTGTAGATGAGAAATGCATCCAAAATATAGAAGGTGCACAGGCTGCCGGTATTGATGTAGGTGTGTACGTATTTTCACAGGCAATCAACCAGGCGGAGGTTTTAGAGGAAGCCTCAACAGTTATTGGCATGCTGGATGGATATACATTACAGCTTCCAATAGTATTTGATGTTGAAAAGGTAGCAGACAGCGCTGCCAGAACAAGCGGACTTTCTGTTCAGGACAGAACAGACCTTACCAAAACTTTCTTAGAGGCTGTTAAAAATGCAGGCTACCAGCCAATGATTTATCACAATACAGAAATGGGAGCTATGCTTTTAGATTTGACACAGCTTACAGAATATCCAAAGTGGTTCGCAGGCTATAACAAAGAATTCTACTGGCCATACGAATATGATATTTGGCAATACTCTGAAACCGGTCGTGTTGAAGGAATTGATGGTAACGTAGACCTAGATATTTGGTTACAATAAAAAACACCCCCATTACGGTAACAATCATAATAATTCTACGCTCAGCATAGAAAGCTTCGCTTAAGAATTATTTTGATTGTTACCTATGGGGGTTATTTCAATAATGTCTCAACAAGTTTGTCGTTGTCGGATGGATTCATGAAGCAGAAGCGAATGTAGTTTTCACCCAAATATGGGAATGTAGAACAATCGCGAATCATGAGTCCTTTTTTTATGCATCGATCAAATAGTTCACCGCTTGTTAAGCCATCCTCTAATATTTTAAGAAGCATGAAGTTTCCTTCAGGCTTATAAGGCTTGAACCTAGAGCTTTCTTCAAATAGCTTATACATGCGGTCGCGCTCTGATGTAATAAGTCCTCTTGTTTTGTTAATGTATTCCTTGTCTGTAAACATTAATGTTCCAGCAACAACTGCAATGGAATTGATGGTCCATGGGTCTTTTCTTTTGTTAATCTCTGATATTAAATCTGCGTTAGAACAGATAGCATATCCTAAACGAAGTCCAGGGGAAGCAAAGAATTTGGATGTACCACGCAATATGGCGATATTTCCGTATGTTCTTGTAAGTCCCACAGCAGAAATCTTAGATACATCCTCTGCAAATTCAACATAAGTCTCATCAACCATAACAAATATATGGCAGGCCATGCAGGCGTCCAAAATTTTGCGCATTTCAGATGAGCTGATAGCAGTGCCGGTAGGATTGTTAGGATTACAGATAATTACCATATCTATATCCTCTGTAAGCTTGCTGATGAAGTCTACAGTATCCAAGGCAAAATCATTTTCTTCCTTTAGTGGATAGTAGATTGTTTTGCCTCCAACTAATGATATCTCTCTTTCATATTCTGAATAGGTTGGTCCAAGGATTAAAGCCTTCTTTGGATTTTCAATTTTAACAAAAAGGGAGATAAGCTCTGTGGAGCCATTGCCTACAATGACACTTTCAGCTTCGCAACCACAGTACCCTGCAATACAGTTACGTAAGGATGCATATTCTCTGTCAGGATAGGTTGTGATGCAATCAATATGCTCCTTAATTCCTTCCTTCAGTTTAGTGGAAATACCAAGGGGATTTACGTTAGCAGAGAAGCTAATTATGTCCTCCTTTTTGATTCCGTATATCTTTTCAATTTTTTCTAAATCGCTTCCATGAAAATGGTCTTTGTGTTTAATCATCATTATTCACCTCGTCTTTTACATAGTAGCACCTTGATAAATAAATATCCATCTTTTTGTTTCTTATTCGTTTGAAAACACTACATGTTGTGTTATAATTTGATATGAATATCCTAGGATTAGTAGGTACTGTTAATCCTAGAAGAACGAGGACAATGTTTTGAGAAAAAGAATCTATCGAATATCAGAGGATAAATTCGATGACGTTAAACCAAATATAGAATTCGAACATCAGCAGATTGAAGAAACCTGCTTTGTTTCTGATACCTTCAAGGGTGATATATATTTTAAAAGCCTAAACGATGTGAAAATTCGCGGTGTTATCTATTGCGACAACCCTTATGTCCAAATAGAAGACCCACTTTTTGACAAGACTAACGTACATATTTCTTATAAGGTAGATGATTATAATTTCAAGGTTGGTGAGGTACTAACTGGTAATTTTATAGTTATTGCTGTTGGAATAGAAAAGTACATTCCCTTCAAAATCACTTATGTTAAAAAGCCACTTACATCATCTGAGGGAGAAATCAAAAGCTTAAATGATTTTGTGGAGCTTGCCCAGAATCATTTCACTGAGGCTGTTTCTATTTTTTATTCAGACAGATTTGCTGAATTCGTTCGCACCTTAGATAAACGCACAAGGCTTTTGTATCGCGGATTCAAGGCTGCGCCAATTGCTGCCGTTAACGTAGATGAATTCCTTGTAGCTGTTGGCTTGAAAGATAAAATGACCTTCAACCTAAACGAGCGAGAGGACAGCTACTACGAGGTAGATGAAAACATCCGCGGAGAAATAGAAATCGTTCGTTCTACATGGGGATTTATAGATATAGCTGTCAGCTGCGATGCTGACTTTGTTTCAATTGAAAAGGAACATATAACATCTGATTTCTTTTTAGGCTCCATCTTTAATATGAATTACTACATTCATAAGGATAAGATGCATGCTGGATTAAATATTGCTAAGATTTCCTTTGATTACAGAGATATTCATAAGGAAATAATCATAAAGGCATCTTCATTAAAAGAGGGTGCTAAGCTTGAATCTGAAAATCATGAAAGAGATTTAATGATTCTTAAGGGCTGTCGTTTATACGAAGAGTTCAGACTTAGAAGAATTACTACACCTATCTGGTGCCAGGAGAGTCTTGCCATCGTTGAAGCTCTTTCAGATACAAGCAATGGGGAGGATAATTTTCTACTTCTTACAAAAGCTTTCTTATATGTTACTAACAATCAAAAACAGGAAGCTTTATGGATTATCCAGGATTTAAAACGTTCAATTGAAGATAAGAACAGCTGTGAGTGGGCATTTTTATTATACATTTGCACCCTCATAGAACGAGAGGAAGAGTACGTCGACAGACTTACAGACAACATCGAATCAATTTTTAGAGAGCATCCTGATGATGTTAGAATCTTTTGGTTTTTGCTGTTTTTAAGAAAGGATTATATTAAAAACTCAACTGCAAAGCTTAGAGACATTGCAAGCTGGGTTAATAGCGGAGTTGATTCGCCACTGCTTTATATCGAAGCATATTACATATTTATTCAGGATCCTTATCTTATTTCCAGTCTTGATGAGCTTACTATTAAGACTCTTAACTGGGCTAGAAAGCGCAACGCTATTTCAAAGGATATTGCCATTCAAATGATTCATATCCTTGAAAACGAGCACAAGTATAATCCAAAGGTATTGCCAATCATTGATAGCTGCTACGAAATCTATCCAGATTTACAGCTATTACTTGCTATTGTTACATACATACTTAAAGCCAACTATATTGAACCTAAATTTCTAAAATGGTTCAAGCTTGCCATTGAAGCAAATCTTCATGTGGCTGGTATTTTTGAAGCCTACATGGAAGCTATGCCTACATATTCCGTGGACAAATTCCCACAGCTTCTGACAATGTTCTTCAAGTACAATAACGATTTGTCCTATGAGAAAAAAGCATTGTTATATGCAAATATCATTCTACATAGGGAGGATGATAATAAAACCTATGAACACTACGAGGAAGCCATCGAAAAGTTCGCGCTAGAGCAGCTGAAGCTTGGCAGATTAGATGAAAATCTTGCGGTATGCTATCAGCGTTTGATGGAGCTTGGAATATTTGATTCAGAGGTAGCCAGACTTATTTCTGAATTAGCCTTTAAAAAGAAGATTGCTGTTATTAATCCTTCCGTTAGAAGAGTATTTTTATATCAGGATGAATTTAAGGCACCAAGCATTGCCAATGTGTCAGACCACAAGGCTTATTTAAACTACATCGGAAGTAATGGCGTTATCTTTTTAGAGGACCAGGATGGTTATCTTTTTGTAGATGATGAAGCCTACCTTACAGAGGATATTATTGATGCAACAGGTTATCTGGATAATCTGAAAGGCCTTACACCTCTTAACTTGGCGTACATCCTTATGGATTTTGAAAATGGCTTTGATTTTAGTCAGCCTAGCAAAGCTATTATAGATTCAGTTAAGCTTTTGCTTGAATCTAAACAGATTTCCTATGACTATTTAAGCAGTCTGTATCCAAAGATTATCGAGCTGTTTAAGTTTAACGATGAAGAAGCCTATATCGAAAACTACTTCCTAAATGATGCTGATTTAAAGGCTCTTAAAGCAGAAGTTATTGCCGATGTTATAGAATTATTTATATCACGTAGCAAATACGAAGAAGCATATTACATGCTAAAGAATACCAACGGCACAAAGGTTAAGCCGGAGGTTATTTCTAAGCTATGTAGATATTTAATAAATGAAAAGCCAGATGAATCAGATGATTTTCTAATTCTTCTTTGCGCTGGCCTTGTTAAAAAGGGCATTGTATACGGGGATGTTATTAGATACCTGATAAGATTCTATATTGGACCAACAGAAAACATGCTTCGTATATACGATAATGGCTTTGAAAACGGTGAGGATATTGTAGAGTTTGGTGAGAGAATTCTTACACAGGTTCTATATCGCGACTTTTTATGCGATGGCATTATGCATGTTTTTGAAACCTATGTTTCAAGACGCAATAACAAAATGATAGTGGAGGCTTTCCTTACCTACGAAGCCCATAGCTTCCTTTCAGAAGGTCAGGTTATACCAGAAGAAATTTTTGCATACATCTTCAATAGATTTAAGAAGGGAATGAATGTAAACGAAAGCATGCGAATCGCTCTTCTAAAATATCTATGTGAAAGAAAGGACCTTGAGGAAGAGGAGATTAACATGCTAGACATGCTTCTAGCAGATGCTATCCTTAAGAACCAATATTTTGGCTTCTTTGTGAAGTGCAATGAAAAGCTAAAGATAAAATATCATTTATATGACAAGCATTTCGTTGAGATTAATACCAAAAAACGTAAATCCGTAGTTATTACATATTCAATCAACGGTAGCACTCCAACTGAGGACGATATGATTGAAATGTATGATGGCCTGTACGTGAAACAGTTTATTCTTTTCTACGGAGATGAGCTTCGCTACGAGATTTACTGTGATGAGTTATCTGACGACCCACTAAAAAGCGAAACTGTCGTTATGAGTGAAGAGCCAGATGTTAAAAACGGACGCTTTGCTATTATGAACAACATCAGCCGTCATAATATGTATGGCGAAACAGCAGAGCTTGCGGCAGCCCTAAAGCAATATCAGGGACTGGATGCAGTTACAAAAGATTTATTTACTATTATATAAAGGTTAGGAAATGTTATGAATGAAACCAAGGGCGCATATCTTGGAATAGATATTAATTCCAAAAATACAGTGCTAAGCATATACAAATCGAATATGGATGAGCCTACTACTGTAAGCACAGTTCTTGGTGAAGAAAATTATGCAATACCTACCGTGCTTGCTAAAAGAATTGGTATGGGCCAGTGGTTCTTCGGAGATGAAGCAATTCTTAAAGCCAGAGTCAAGGAAGCAGTTCTAATAGAAGATTTATTTAATCGAGCTCTTAGGAATGAGGAAATATTCGTAGATAGTGAAACTTATTTGGCAAGAGATTTACTGGTTATATTTTTCAATAAGCTGTTTTCCATTCCAGGTCCAATGGCGGCTATGGGAGAAATAGAAAAGCTGGTTATCTGCGGGGAAAAGGTTAGCTTAGAGGTTATGGAGTTAATGAACTATGTAACTTCAAGGCTTAACATTGAGTCTCAGAAGCTTATGCTAATAGATAGAAACGAATGCTTCTATTACTATGCTTTATCTGGCAAGCCAGAGCTATTTCTTTATTCAGTAGCCTTATTTGATTACAGCGGAAGCAACATGATTTCCGTTGTTATGAATAGAAATCAAAACACCCGACCACAGCTTATAACACTTGATGTGGTTAATCATGGAGATATCACAGAAAACAAGGATGAGATGTTTGATGAAATTATAGCAGACACCTTTGGGAGCAGATTGTTTTCATCTGTATATCTTGTGGGAGATGGCTTTGATGGCGATTGGATGAAGCTTAGTCTTTCCAGACTTTGCAAAGGTCGTAAGGTTTTCCTTGGAAAGAATCTTTATTCTAAGGGTGCATGCTATGCAGGCTTTATTAAGGATGGAAAAAGAGACTGGCCATTTATATTTATTGGCGATAACGATTTAAAGCTTAATCTATCAATCAAGATTTTAGATAACAACGTAATGAAGTTTTTAACTTTAATTGATGCTGGACAAAGCTGGTATGATGCAAAAGGGGAATGTGAAGTCATACTTGATGGAGAGCCTGAAATTGAGTTTTATGTTCAAAGACCAGAATCGAGGGAAGCACATACTGATGTGTTAGAGTTAACTGATTTACCAAAACGAGAAAACAGAACTACAAGACTTCGTATTGAAGCCAGACCTATTTCGGACATTGCAGTGTCAATAGAAATTACAGACTTGGGATTTGGGGAGATTTCTCCAGCTACAGGCAAGAACTGGACATTTACCATTTCCTTGAAGGGAGAGTAATGAGTACTTTAATTTATTGTTCAAACTCAATAGCTGCTACTCCTTATTACATAGAGGAAGCTTCTTTGAATGTATACTCCCTGGAGGAGCTTAGCTATTTCATTTTAAATAATATATATTTACTTTCCAGCAAACTTATGAACGCTGAATTGTGTAATTGGATTGGCAGAGAATTAAAGATGCCAAATCTTTCTAAGGAATTGCATGGCATGGTGCAGAACAATTCACCACTTCATATTTTCGTTGGCCACATTTTAAGCTCAAATGGTTATGCATCTCAAAAGGAAATAAAGGATGCTTTAGCTATAATTTCAACCTTCGAAAACAAATCTGAAGCAGAACGTAGAAAGCTTAGAGCAGATAGACTGATGGCAGGTGGCAAGCTAATTGATGCAATCTACGAATACGAGACCCTTCTTTCGGAGGATATTGCAAAGACAATGCCTCGTAGTGTTGAAGGAGATGTATATCATAACTTAGGCTGTGCCTTCGCTAAGCTATTCTTTTTTGAAGAGGCCTGCAGATGCTTTGATGAGGGCTACAGAAGAAATCAAAAAAAGCAAACTCTGTATCAGCTATTATATTCAGCTAGATGTGGCAGAGATAAAAATGCTTTTGATGAATATGTTACCAAATATCAGGTATCACGTTCAGATGTGGAAGAGGTTTTACAGATTGTTTCCAGAGCCACAGTAAAGGAAGATATTGTTGGCTTTGACAGTTCTATAAATGATATGCTTTATTCAGGTTCCTCTGAAGAAGCTATGGAAACTATAGGTAATGTTATTCAAAATTGGAAAAAAGAATACATAAGACTATGTAGAATATAATTATAGTGGGGAGAAGTGTATGGGATTTTTTTCAAGTAGAAAAAAGAAAAAAGAAATTAGGGCAGCCAAAATCGACGATGCTTTTAACAGAGTTTATTCTCAAATAGAGGGGATGGGCAGCGTTGAGGACCCTAAGAAATTAGAACGCTACATATTAGATTCCTGTGAGCAAATCATTGCCAGCACAAAAGCTATGGAAAGACAAAAGATGGAATATCGCATCGTTACCAGATACCTAAACGATATTAAAGCCATCGAAAATCTTCCAAAGGACAAGGCGAAGGATTTAAGGTCTACTGCGTCAAAAATCATCGAGCTTGAGGAAAATCTCGTTAATGCAAGAGCTATTAAGCGAAATATTACTGACGAGCAGTTTGAGGTAATAGCTGACGAAGAAGAGGATATGCCAGAAATCATTAATCGTTTTTCTTCTGATGAAATATATCAGGCTAAGCTTAAACGCAATCTTTCTTACTTAGAGGGTGAGAAGAGCAGGTGGGAAATTGAACGAGAAGAGCTGCAGATACAGGTAAAGCTATTTAAAAGAATGGCTATTGCAATAATGGTTTCCTTTATGACTCTTTTGATTTTGTTGCTTACTATGAATTCTGCCACAGAGGTAGATGTTTCTATTTGGGTTTTTGTAGTTTTATTTATTTGCGCAGTCAGTGGCTTTATTGTTTTTCTTAGACAGAACAAAATAGCCAAGGATAAAAAGTACGCAATTATTCATTTGAATCAATCTATTAGCATGCTTAATGTTGAGAGAATGAAGTATGTTAATGTTACTAACAGTGTAGAATATTCAAAAGATAAATACATGGTAAATAACGCTGTGGAGCTGCAGTATGTTTGGGAGCAGTATCAGGATAAGGTTCGTGACCAAATACGTTATTTTGAAAACAACGAGGATTTGGAATTCTACAATAATAAACTTGAAAATATCTTAGGAAGTATCGGCTTGGCTGATGAAAAGATATGGCTTAATCAAATCAATGCACTAATAGATAGGCAGGATATGGCAGATTGCAGACATAGACTGGTACAACGTCGTAAGAAGATTAGGGATAGATTAGATGATCATAGAAGAATAGTTCAGGAAGAACGTGATGAAATAGATAGGCTCATGATGAGTCATGAGCACTATCTACCTGAAATTCAGGAAATCATCAAGTCTGTTGATAAGCTTTGTGGAACAAGCTCAAGTTTTCAAATTGATGCTTAGTTTATTTTAAAACAAAATCCATATAAACAGGATTATGGTCTGAATACTTAAATCCAGTATCAAGAACATTTGCCTCTAACACATCAATGTTAGATGATACGATAAAACCGTCAATTGTAAGAACGAATGAATCCTCAGTGTAAGGACTGTCTGCATTTCTGCATGAAGGAACAGGATTAGCTTCATCGATAGGACCTATTAGTGTAAAGCTGTCATCTAAAAGGCCATCAGGAATAGGCTGAGCCCAGTTTTCAGTACTGGTTGTTCCAAAATATTTAGAAGAATCACCAAGAACATCCTTATTCATATCGCCACCAGCGATAATGTAATTACCCTTGCTGAATTCTTCAAGCATATCTTCATTTAACATAACTACCTGGTTGGTAGCAGTTGATGGGTCTGTTGTATAAGCAGAAAGATGTACATTGTAAAGCACTAACTGCTTGCCATTGCTAAGATTAATATAGTTTTTACAATAGCATCTATCTAAGTCGATTAGCTTCGACATACCTTGCTCGATAGGAAGAGAGCGTCTTACAGAATCCTGAATAGAAGCTGTGGAAACAGTAAGAAGTCCTGCATTTGATTTACCGTGAGGCTGTGTAAATGGATAAAGTAAAAATGGGCTATCATAATTAACAGCGAAGGTACTGGTAACTTTGTCGTAACCATTATCTTTAAGATTATCTACAATAAGGTCTTTTTCATTAACGTGGTAGCTTCTTGTAGAATTAAGATCTACCTCCTGAAAAAGCATGATATCTGGTGACAAAGAAAGCACGCTTGCTGTGGAACCTGCAATGTTTTCGTAAACAGCATCCTTGGAATATGCCCAGGATTCTGTTCCACCATCCATAAAGAAGGAATAGTCATCAGAATATGCACCAAAGCCTAAGTTGGCTGATGATATTCGGTAAAGCTCTTGAGGCTTGAATTCGCTTATGGCTGCTTCGCCTTCGATTTCTAGAGCTTGATTATCTTCAATGCGATGATATGAAATTAATACATAGGCCATATAAGCTGCTAAAAGCAATATTATGACTAGGATGATAATAAATATTGATTTGATTATTTTTTTTACCATAGTTATTTCCTTTCAGGTTTTTTAAAGGTATCATTAATATATCATAAAAATATGGAAATTATTTTTTTTCATAATATATTAAAGAAATTTTCAAGGAGAGAGTATGATTTACAGAATTAAAGAATCCATAGA
>JAEEGI010021558.1_pt1 | contig 12797 bp, 13 predicted proteins | sample 8958751 | NCBI WGS metagenome assembly JAEEGI01 (sample SAMN16246545, study PRJNA631951) | gut metagenome | biome: gut microbiome; feature: rumen; material: KS-attached | host: Bos | place: Iran: Karaj | collected 2018-10 | reverse complement strand
GCGATCAGGACGAGGACGACGCTTTCGCCGTGGTCTATCGGCGGCAGGCCGGGGATTACGGCCTCATCGTGGACTCCGACGAGGATTGAGCTTTCCCTCTTATTTCCCAGCCGATATTCAGGGACTGTTGCAAAATGCAGTTCCGTCTGAGAAAAACGAATGAAAATGTTGTTGGGAGCGGACTTTCTGTCCGCTCCCAATGCGTTTTTCCCGCCAGGTTCTTTCGGATCCCGTATTCTGTTTGCAGAAATGCCTTGCGGCAGCGCTCTCAGGCGCCGGTCCTTTGGCCGCACTTCATGCAGAATTTGTCCCCCGGACGGAGGGGCTCGCCGCAGTTCATGCAGAAGGCCCGCTGCGCGGAGGACGGCGCGGGCGCAGCGGCGCCTTCCGCCGGGGAAATGGATGCCCCGCAGCTCATGCAGAAGCGGCTGCCCGGCTTCACCGGCTCCCCGCAGGCGGGGCAGCGCATCTCGGCGGCGGCAGCTTCCTTCTCCGGCGCAGGCGCACCCTGCCAGATCGTCACCGGCTCCGACGCCGGCTCGGAGACCGTGACCGGTTCCGGGATCGGTTCCGGCGCAGGCGAAGCCTCGGCCTCTCCCGCCGCGGGGATGGATGCGCCGCAGGCCATGCAGAAACGGCTGCCCGGCTTCACCGGTTCCCCGCAGGCGGGGCAGCGGCCCTCCTCGGGCGCCTGCTCCGGTTCCGCCGCCGGAGCGGACAGGGTCTCAGGCTCCGGGACAGGGGCGGGGGCGGGCGCCGCCGGTTCCTCCGCCGTCAGCTCCAGCACGGCTTCCCGCAGTTCCTGGAGCGCCAGGGTCATTTTGTCGATGGCTTCGAGCAGTTTTTCGGTCCCTGCCATATCGCTAACCTCCAATTCCATGATGGCCGCCGACGCGGCGTGATCTTCTTATCTTTACTATAACAACCGGCGGCGGGATTTGCAAGGTCACCGCGGGGATTTCCCTTTCGCGCAGGGCAGATGGCGCCGCAGCAGTTGATTTCTCTCTGTCAGTTATGTATAATGATGAAATCAAAGAAATCAGACTGCCGCAGCGCAGCGGAAGGGAGAAACGCATGGACCTCCAGGCGCTTTTTGACCGGATCGGCTATACGGAGGGGGGCACGGACACGGAACGGCTCATCCGCCTCCACCGGTGTTACGCTACCCACGTTCCCTTTGAAAACATCGACGTTTACAACGACAAGGACATCTCCCTCAAAACCGAGGATCTCTTCGACAAGATCGTGACCCGGCACCGGGGCGGCTACTGCTTTGAGATGAACGGCTTCTTCTGCGCCATCCTGCGGGAGATGGGCTTCCCCGCCTACGGGGTCCTCACCCGCCTGAGCATGAACGGCAGCGGCTTCGGCGGCTACCTCCACCGCATGAACCTGACGGAGGCCGACGGGGTCCGCTATATCTGCGACGTGGGCTTCGGGGGCGACTGCTTCTGCCGACCCCTGCGCCTGGAATACGACGTGCCCCAGAAGGTGCACGGCATGGTATACCGCGTGGTGCCGGGGACCACGCCCGGGGTGGAATACACGGTGCAGATCCTGCGGGGCGAGGAATTTCAGGACCTGATGGGCTTCATCGACCGGCCCGCTCAGGATGAGGATTTCCAGGTCAGCAATTATTATGTCAACCACAGCCCTTACTCCGGCTTCCGGAGCATGCTCATGCTCAACAAATTCACCGACGACGGGCGGGCCAGCATGTTCAATCTGAATCTGACCCTGACCACCGCAGAGGGGGTCCAGCGCCGGGAAGTGAGCTGGGAAGAACTGCCGGAGGTATTGGAGCAGCATTTCGGCCTCAGCGTCATGCCGGACCGTCCGCCCCTGCCCATGGGACCCGGCTGATGGATCACGAGGGCTGGATGCGCGAAGCGCTGGTCCTGGCGGACGAGGCAGCCGCGGCGGGCGAGGTCCCCGTGGGCTGCGTGATCGTCCGGGAGGGCAGGATCATCGGCAGAGGCCGGAACCGCCGGGAGGAGGACCGCTCCGCCCTGGCCCATGCGGAGCTCGACGCCATCCGGGAGGCCTGCAGCGCCGTCGGGGACTGGCGGCTTTCCGACTGCGGCCTCTATGTGACCCTGGAGCCCTGCCCCATGTGCGCCGGGGCCATCCTGAACGCCCGGCTGAAATGGGTCTGCTACGGGGCCAGGGACGAGAAGACCGGCTCCCTGGGCAGCGTTCTGAACCTCTTTGAAGAGAATTACGGCTACCGGCCCGCCCTCTACGGCGGGATTCTGGAGGAGGACTGCCTCCGCCGGATGCGGGACTTTTTCCGGGACCTCCGTTAGCCGCGGAAAGGACGGCGTCGATTTGGAAAACGCCTTTTTCGCCCTGGCCGCCCGGATGCGGAACATCCGCCGCTGGGGCCTGATGCGCAACAGCTTTGAGGAAAACCTGCTGGAACACAGCCAGATGACGGCCATTCTGGCCCACGCCCTGGCGGTGATCCGCCGGGATGTTTTCGGCCGCCCCGCCGAGCCCGAGGCCTGCGCCGCCGCCGCTCTCTTCCACGACATGAGCGAGATCATCACCGGCGACCTGCCCACCCCCGTGAAGTACCTCAACGAGGACATCCGCAGCTCCTACAAGGCCGTGGAGGCCCAGGCGGAGGAGCAGCTGCTGCTGCTCCTGCCCCAGGGGATGCGCCCCGCCTACGGCGACCTGCTCCGGGGCGGCAGCGGCGAAGTGCGGGAGCTGGTGAAGGCGGCGGACAAGCTGGCCGCCTACATCAAGTGCGTCGAGGAGCTCCGGGCCGGGAACGAGGAATTCCGCTCCGCCGAGGGGCAGATCCGGGCGGCCCTGAGCGCCTCTCCCCTGCCGGAGATCGGCTATTTTATGGAGCATTTCCTTCCCGCCTTCGGCATGACTCTGGACGAGCTGACCCACGGCTGATGGCGAAGGGAATCCTGGTGATCACCGGCCCCACCGCCACGGGGAAAACGGCCCTGGGGGTCCGGCTGGCAAAGGCCCTGGACGGCGAGATCATCTCCGCCGACGCCATGCAGCTCTACCGGGGCATGGTCATCGGCACCGCCGCCCCCACCCCGGAGGAGACGGAGGGCATCCCCCACCACCTGGTGGGTACGGTGGACCCCCGGGAAAGCTACAGCGTGGGCCGCTATGTGAAGGAGGCCTCCGCCTGCGCCGACGATATCCTGGCCCGGGGCAGACTGCCCATCCTGGTGGGGGGCACCAACCTGTATATCGAAGCCCTGCTGCGGGGAACGGACTTCGCCGCTGCCTCCGGCGATCTGCGCCGGGAGCTGGAGGCGGAATATGACGCCCGGGGGGGCGAAGCCATGCTGGAAAAGCTGCGGGCCTCGGACCCGGAGCGGGCGGCAAAGCTCCACCCCAACGACCGGAAGCGCATCGTCCGGGCTCTGGAGATCTTCCTTCTCACGGGAAAGACCATCACCCGCTTCGACGAGGAGAGCCGGGCTTCGCCCCCCCGCTACGCCTCCTGCACCGTGGCCCTGAGCTTCGAGGACCGGGCCGACCTCTATGACCGCATCGACGCCCGGGTGGACCGCATGTTCGCCCGGGGGCTCATGGAGGAGGTGCAGGCCCTGATGGCCATGGGCGTCACGGAAAAGGACACGGCCATGCAGGCCATCGGCTACAAGGAGACCGCCGCCGCCCTTCGGGGGGAATGCACCCGGGAAGAGGCCGCCGGGCAGATCAAGCTCGCCTCCCGGCGCTACGCCAAGCGCCAGCTCAGCTGGCTGCGGGGAAAAGCGGACGTCCACTGGCACCTTTGGAAAAAAGAAACGAATTATCAGGAAGCCTGCCTGTTTTCGACAAGAATCCTGGAAATTTCTGGTATACTTTGACCTGTACTTACAATACAGGCCGGGGGCGCGAAAGGCGCTCCGCCGGAAACAGAAAGGATGCGGAAACCATGCAGAAGCCCATCAACATACAGGACAGCTTCCTGTCGGGGGCCAGAAGAGAAAAGCTGCCCCTCACCCTCTTCCTCATGAACGGATTCCAGATGCGGGGCGTCGTCACCGCTTACGACAGCTTTACCGTGGTGCTGGACTGCGAGGGGAAGCAGGAGCTGATCTACAAGCACGCCATATCCACCATCATCCCGGCGCGGCCCCTGCCGCTGCCCGCGCCGGCGGAATAGCCTCCCGGTCCGCGCCGACCGGGACCCTGGGAGAGCCTGAGAATGCGAAACTCGAACCTGACCCTGAAGCTGGCCTGCTATCTCATCGTCGCCGCACTGCTGGTGTGGCTGGGCATCTATGCCTATCAGGCCATGAACGATCCCTACCGGACGGTGCCGGTCGCCGGCATCAGCCTCCGGGACAGCGTGCTGGTCCGGGGCATCGTGGCCAGGGAGGAGCAGGTGCTCTACAGCGTCTACAGCTCCGTGCGGGTCAAGCTCTCGGAGGGGACCAGGATCTATGCCGGCGGACCCGTGGCGGAGGCCTACGACTCCGAGGAAGCGCTGCTGCGGGCCGTGCGTCTGGCGGAGCTGCGCGCGGAGGCGGAGGAGCTGACGGCGCTGCTGGGCGCCGGGAGCGCGGAAACCACCCAGCAGGCGGACAGCGAGATCCAGAGCGGCATCCGCAGACTGCGGCGCAGCGTCTACGAGGGGAATTTCGGCGACGCGGAGACCGTCAGCCAGGCCCTGCAGACCCAGGTCTTCGCCGCCTTCAGCAAGCCCTCGGAGATGCAGAAGCGGCTGCGGGAGATCAGTGAGGAGATCCAAAGCCTGGAAAAGGGTCCCGCCGCCCGCTCCGACGACATCACCGCCCCCGTCTCCGGCCTTTACAGCGGCAGCGTGGACGGATGGGAGGAGGTGGGCTACGACCGCCTGAAGCAGATCAGCCCCGGGGAGCTGAAAAGCCTGCTGCAGGAGGAGCACGATCCCCCCGACTGGGCGCTGGGCAAGCTGGTCAGCGGCAGCAAATGGTATTTCGCCGCCCTGATGGACGCGGAGGAGGCCGAACGGCTCAGCGGCAAGGACAGCGTGGCCGTGCGCTTCGGGCGCTACTACGGGGAGCAGCTCGCCATGCGGGTGGAATGGCTGAGCCCGGAGGAGGATGGCCAGTGCACCGTGCTTCTCAGCTGCGGCGAGCACATGGGCGACGTGATGACCATGCGCTTTCAGGACGCGGAGCTGGTGCTGTCGGAGGACAGCGGCCTGCGCATCCCCCGCAGGGGCCTCCATGTGGACGACCAGGGCCGGGCCTGCGTCTATGTGCAGACCGCTCTCCTGGTGGAGAAAAAGCTGGTGACGGTGGAACAGGACTTCGGGGACTATTACATGGTCCGCAGCGACACCCTCCGCTCCGGCGACCAGGTAATCGTCAGCGCAAAGAATCTCTATGAAGGAAAGGTCGTGGGCTGAATGAGCGACATTTCGGAAAACGTCAAGCGCGTCCGGGAGCAGATGGCGGAGGCCGCCCTCCGCGCCGGGAGAAAGCCGGAGGAGATCCTTCTGGTGGCCGCCAGCAAGACCAAGGACGCCGAAGCCGTGCGCGAGGCCGTGGCCGCCGGGGTGGACGCCTGCGGCGAAAACCGGGTGAACGAATTCCTGGAGAAGGACGCTCTGGGCGCATACGACGGCGCGCCCAAGCACTTCATCGGCCGCCTCCAGCACAACAAGGTGCGCCTCATCACGGGAAAGGCCGACCTGATCCAGTCCGTGGACAGCGCGGAGCTGCTGGAAATGCTGGAAAAGCGCGCCGCCCTCCTGAACATCGTGCAGCCCATACTGCTGCAGGTGAACATCGGCCGGGAGGACAGCAAGGGGGGCTTCCTGCCGGAGGCCGCAGACGAGGCCGCCGCCATGGCATCCTCCCTGCCCCATCTGCGCCTGGAGGGGCTCATGGCCATCCCTCCCGCCTGGGAAAACGCCGGCGGGACCTGGCCCGGGGCAAAAAAATATCCTTATTTTGACGAAATGTACCGACTTTATATTGACATACGGGAAAAAAAATACGATAATGCCCATATATGGTGCCTGTCTATGGGGATGAGCGGGGATTTTGCCCAAGCGATTGTATCCGGCGCCAATATGGTCCGGGTAGGAAGCGCCATTTTCGGGGCGCGGACATATCCACAGCTTTGAGGAACGGAGAAGGTAAAAATGGGTATTCTTGACAATCTTAAGCGGATCGCACGGCCTTATGACGATGAGACCTTTGAGGATTACGAGGAAAAGCCGAAGCCGGCTGCTGCCGCCTCCTCTTCCTGGATCGAGGGTGAGGATTTGAACGTACCGGAAAAACGGACGGGCAACAAGGTCGTGAACATTCATGCCACGGCCAGGCTCCAGGTCGTCCTGGTGATGCCGGAGCAGTATGAGGCTGCCCGGGAGATCGCCGATCACCTGCGGGACAAGCGCACCGTGGTCCTGAATCTGGAGAACACCAACAAGGAGATCTCCCGCCGCATTCTGGACTTTGTCAGCGGCGTCGCCTATGCGCAGGACGGGAAGATCAAGAAGGTCGCCGTCAGCACCTTCATCGTCACGCCCTACAACGTGGATATCCTGGGCGACCTGATCGACGAGCTGGAAAACAACGGCGTCTACTTCTGATCGCGGAGCAGCGCTCCGGGAAAGGATGAATCACATTGCTGACACCCCAGGAAGTTTCGAGCAACATATTTGAAAAGGCCGTCTTCGGCGGCTATGATATGGCCTCCGTCGACAAGTTCCTGGCCCAGGTGACCCAGGATTACAGCGCCCTCTACCGGGAGAACGGCATTCTCAAGAACAAGATGAAGGTGCTGGTGGACAAGGTGGAGGAATACCGCTCCACGGAGGACGCCATGCGCATGGCCCTGCTCCAGGCGGAGCGGACCGCCAAGGAGATCACCGCCGCCGCCGAGGCGGAGCGGGATTCCATCCAGGAGGACGTGGCCAGGAAACGGGATGAATTCATGCGCCAGGTGGAGGCGGAGACGGAGGAGCGCCGGGCGGAGATCCGGAAGGAGCTGGCTTCCGAGGAAGCCGCGCTGATGAACGCAAAGCGGGCCACCGCCGCCTATCTGGACAAGCTGAAGGCCGCCATGGCCGCCTATGCGGAGAATCTGGCGAAGGTCTACGACTTTGTGGAGCCCATGCCCCCGGAGCCGGAGGAGGCGCCGGAAGCGCCGCCGGAGGAGCCCCCCGAGCCCGAGCCGGAAGCGCCGCCGGAGGGCGGCGTCAGCCAGGACACGGTGGAGAACATCGCCGAGATCATCAACCGCGCCTTCTCCTCCATGGAGGAAAAGGAAAAGACCGCCGAAGAGGAGGACCCGGAATCCACCGTCTCCAAGCTGCCCAAAATCGACTATAACAACCTCCAGTTCGGGGAAAACTACGATCCCAAGAACAAGAAATGAATGCCCTTTTTCACCGCGCAGCAGTTTTGCTGCGCGGTTTCTTTTTTCTTGCAATGACGGCCCGGATACGATAAAATAGAATAGATTATTGTGCCGGATTGTGTCCCTTTGGGACGGATCCCCACAGGGAGGGAAGCAGATGGCAGGCACCACCACCGTCCGGAGCATGGGCGTTCGCGGCATCCGCGGCTACGGCGTGACCGTGGAGTGCTTTGCCGCCCACGGGGTGTATAACGTCTTCGACATCGTGGGCCTGCCGGACGCGGCCGTGAAGGAAGCCCGGGAGCGGGTGCGCGCCGCGGTGCGGAGCCGGGGCTACCGCTTTCCCCCGGGGCGGATCACGGTGAACCTGGCCCCGGCGGACATGCGCAAGGGCGGCACCGCCTATGACCTGCCCATTTTCCTGGGGGTGCTCACCGCCACGGGGCAGCTGGCGTCCATCCCCGATGACTGCGCCTTTTTCGGCGAGCTGAGCCTGGACGGCCTCCTGCGGGGCGTGCCGGGCGCGCTCAGCATGGCCCTGGCCGCCCGGCGGGAAGGGGTGAAGACCCTCTTCGTTCCCGCCGCCAACGCTTCCGAGGCCGCCTTCGCCGAAGGGCTCACGGTCTACGGCGCGGAGGACGTGGACGCGCTGCTGGCCCACCTGCGGGGAGAAGCCCCCCTGGAAAAGGCGGAAGCGCCTTCCCTGGCCAGCCTGATGGGGCCGATGCCGGATTTTGCCGACGTGAAGGGGCAGGAGGACGTGAAGCGGGCTCTGGAGGTGGCGGTGGCCGGGGGCCATAACGTGCTGCTCTCCGGACCGCCCGGGGCGGGAAAGAGCATGCTGGCCTCCCGTCTCCCCTCCATCCTCCCGGCCATGACCCTGGCGGAAATGCTGGAGACCACGGAGATCCACTCCATCGCCGGGCTCACAGGCCCCGGGAATCCCATCGTCACCCGTCGTCCCTTCCGGGCGCCCCACCACACGATCTCCTCCGCGGGCCTGGCGGGCGGCACCGCCACCCCCCGCCCCGGGGAGATCAGCCTGGCCCACAACGGCGTCCTCTTTCTGGACGAGCTGCCGGAATTCAGCCGCCAGACCCTGGAGGTGCTGCGGCAGCCTCTGGAGACCGGGGAGGTCACCATCTCCCGGGCGGCCGGCGTCGAGACCTTCCCCAGCCGCTTCATGCTCATCTGCGCCATGAACCCCTGCCGCTGCGGCTGGTACGGGCATCCCTCCGGCCGCTGCACCTGCTCGGAAAGCGCGGTGCGGGCCTACCGCCAGCGCATCTCCGGCCCCCTGCTGGACCGGATGGACATCATGGTGAACGTGCGCAGCCTGGAATACGACGAGCTGCGGCAGGAATCCGCAGGAGAGCCCTCCGGGGCCATCCGCGAAAGGGTGGAAAGGGCAAGGGAGATCCAGCGGAAACGCCTGGCCGGCACCGGGGAGACGGTGAACGCCCACCTCCGGGGCGAAGCCCTTCGGGCCGCCTGCCGCCTGGACGAGGCCGGCGAGAGCATGCTCCGGGCCGCCTATGACCGCCTGGGCCTCACCGCCCGGAGCTATGACCGGGTGCTGCGGGTGGCAAGGACCGTCGCGGACCTGGCGGACAGCGAAAACATCGAAGCGCCTCATCTGGCGGAGGCTCTGCAGTACCGCGCCAGACTATGAGTATCCCCGAAGGCAAACGGTTCCCGACCATGGATAAGGAGTGGTGCACCCCATGAAAAAGATGCTTTTCTTCCTCACGGCCCTTATGCTGATCCTTCTGCTGGCCGGCTGCAGCGGCATTCTCAAGCCTGCCAAGCCGACGCCGGAGCCCGCCCCCACGGCGGCTCCCACCCCCGCGCCGCCCGCCGAGATCACCATGCTCCTGTCCTCGGAGGAATTCCAGAGCTATTCCTGCATGGACGCGGAGAAGAAGCTCAGGCTCATGGGCTTCAGCGCCATCCGCCTCAGCGAATACGCCGACCTGGGCTCCACGGACGCCGATCAGGTGGACAGGGTCCATTCCATCTCCATCGGCGGGAAGGACCGCTTCTCCGTGGGCGACCGCTTCCGGGAGGATGCGGAGGTCGTCCTGCAGTATCATGTGGTCCGGAAGCTGGAGGTCCCCGTCTCTCCGGAGGAGATCCGGCTGCAGGAGGCCACGGAGGCCGCCCGGCTCTTTGAGGAGGCCGGCTTCACCAACGTGCGCACCGAGGTAGTGGAGGACCTGGAGGGGGACGCCGTTCCCGTGGTGGAGGCCCTGGTGGACGGGCGCAGCGACTTCGGCAAAAGCGAGAAGCTCCCCTTCGATTCGGAGATCTGCATCGTGACCCACGTCTGCGGCGGCCCCTACGCCCACCTGACGGAGCTGACGCCGGAGCAGATCTATGCCCGCTGCGCCCCCGCCGTGTTCTATGTGGAGATCTATGATGCGAGCGGCTGGTGCATCAAGACCGGCAGCGGCTTCTTCCTCAGCTCCGACGGCCTGGCCATCACCAACTACCATGTGATCTCCGGGGCGGACAGCGCCTGCATCACCGTGTCCGACACCGGCGAGACCTATGCCGTGGCGGGGGTCTATGACTACAGCGCAGAGGAGGACTGGGCGGTGCTGCAGATCGACGGCAGCGGCTTCCAGACCCTGGAGGTGGGCGATCCCGGCTATGACGTGGGCGGCGCGACGGTCTATGCCATCGGCAGCCCCCTGGGCCTGCAGAACACCATCTCCGCGGGCATCATCTCCAACCCCGCCCGGGTGGACGGAGGCATGACCTATATCCAGATGAGCGCGGCCATCAGCCCGGGCAGCAGCGGCGGCGCCCTGCTGAACAAATACGGCCAGGTCATCGGCATCACCTCCGCCACCTACACCGACGGCCAGAATCTGAACCTCTCCATCCCCCTCACCTATCTGGAGGGGATGGACACCGAGAGCTATATGCCCCTCCACGCCGCCCAGAATTCCCCCAGCGGCACCCTCACCCTCTCCCGGAGCCGCCTGAGCCTGGGCCTGGGCGAGACCGGCAGCGTCACCGTCACCGCTATCGAGCAGAACTGCGAGGAGACCGTCTCCGTCCGCTACGTCATCGGCGACGAAGAGGTGGTGTCCTGCTCCTGGGGCGGCTGGCAGGGGGACGACAACTCCCTGCTGGTGACGCCGAAGAAGATCGGCAATACGGACGTGACCGTCTATTTCCTCATCAGCGGCACCGAAACGGTGCTGGACGCCAAGACCCTCTCCGTGACCGTCACCGCCGACGGCAGCAGCCAGATCACCGACGATTCCACGATCTTCTATGTGGATTCCACGGCGGTCACTCTGAGCCTCTTCGGCCAGGGCGAGGTGCGCGTTCACGGCTACACCGACTATATCGGCGACCCCGAGCATGAGGTCTACGTCACCTACTACATCGGCGACAGCAGCATCGTGGAATGCGCCTGGGGCAGCTGGGAGGGCAGCGACATCTCCCTCTATCTCACTCCCCTGGCCTCCGGCAGCACGGAGATCAACCTGGTCTACCACCTGGAGGACGAGACGGTGCTGGCCCAGGAGACCGTGACCGTCAGCGTGATCTACGGCGCGGTCAGCTTCTCCGAGGACGAGCTGGGCCTGGCCGTGGGCGAGAATGTGACCATCACGGTATCCTGCCGCCTGGAGGGCTGCGAGAGCATCGACTTCCGCTGGGAGGTCTACGGGGACCAGATCCTGGGGCTCCAGTGGGGCGACTGGCACGAGGACGGCCTCTCCCGCGACCTGACCATCACCGCCGCGGACGGCGGCGAGGCGGATCTGCAGATCTGGCTGGAGGAGAGCGGGACCGGGCTGGTGCTGGACTGCGCCTCCATCCCCGTCTCCGTGGAGTAAACCGAAAGCCGAACATCCCGAAAGGGGGCTAGTTTATGAACATCGTGATCGCCGGTACCGGCAAGGTCGGCGGCGAGCTGGTGCAGCAGCTCTCCCAGGAGGGCCACAGCGTCACCGTGATCGACGCCAGCGCCGCCCGGGTGGAGGAAATGAACGGGCAGTATGACGTGATGGGCATCGTGGGCAACTGCGCCACCCTCCAGGTCATGCAGGACGCCCAGGTGAACAAGGCGGACCTGCTGATCGCCACCACCGCCTCCGACGAGCAGAACCTGCTGGCCTGCCTGCTGGCAAAAAAGCTGGGGGCGAAGCACACCATCGCCCGGGTCCGGGACCCGCAGTATGTGGGGCAGATGGAATATCTGACGGAGGACCTGGGCCTGAGCATGTACGTCAACCCGGAATACTCCGCCGCCTCGGAGATCTTCCGCCTGCTGCGCTTCCCCTCCGCCCAGAAGCTGGAGGTCTTTGCCGGCGGCCGGGTGGAGATCGTGGAGGTGACGGTGCCGGAGGGCAAGGACCTTTCCGACGTGCCGCTCCGGGACCTGCCCAAGGCCCTGGGCGCCCGCATCCTCATCTGCGCCGTGCAGCGGGGCGAGGAGGTCTGCATCCCCAAGGGCGACTTCATCCTTCGGGAGGGGGACCGCATCAGCATCACCGCCGAGCCCAGCGAGGTGACCCGGGTCTTCAAAAAGCTGGGGCTGCTGCGGAAAAAGATCGACGACGTGATGCTGGTGGGCGGCGGGCTGATCAGCTACTACCTGGGCCGGATGCTCTGCGGCATCGGCGCCAGGACCGTCATCGTGGAGCGGGACGCCGCCCGCTGCCGGGAGCTCTGCGAGCTGCTGCCGGAGGCCGACATCATCAACGGCGAGAGCAACGACCACGAGCTGCTGGGCGAGGTGGGCATCCAGAACATGGACGGGGTGGTGGCCCTGACGGGCTCCGACGAGGAGAACATCATCCTGGGCATGTATGCCGACTCCCTGGGCGAGGCCCGGAAGGTGGTGGTGAAGGTCAACAACGGAAACCTGGTGCGCCTGGGGGAAAGGGCCGGGCTGGAGAGCGTCCTCAGTCCCAAGCACATCACCGCCAACACCATCCTGCGCTACGTCCGGGGCATGTCCAACTCCCTGGATTCCAACGTGGAGGCGCTGCACACCTTCTGCTCCGGCCAGGTGGAGGCCCTGGAGTTTTCCGTGGGCAAGCAGGCGGAGGGGGTCGCGGGCATTCCCCTGAAGGAGCTGGAGCTGCGCCGCGACCTGCTGCTGGCCTGCATCATCCGGGACGGGCGGCCCATCATCCCCGGCGGGGCCGACATCATCCGGCGGGGCGACCACGTGCTGGTGGTCACCACGGCGGAGGGCCTCAACGACATCACGGACATACTGGAATAAGCTTCTCCGCGTCCCTGCCTTCCGTGGGGACGCGGATCATTGAAAGGACAACATGATGGAAATGAGCGACTTCATCCATCCCGGCGGCGAAGAGCTGACCCTGGAGGCCGCAAAAGCCTGCGGCTGGAAGGAAGGGGACCGGATCCTGGACGTGGGCTGCGGCGGCGGCGAAAGCATGGTGCTGCTGAAGAAGGCCCTTGGGGTC
>JAEEGI010021553.1_pt1 | contig 12798 bp, 7 predicted proteins | sample 8958751 | NCBI WGS metagenome assembly JAEEGI01 (sample SAMN16246545, study PRJNA631951) | gut metagenome | biome: gut microbiome; feature: rumen; material: KS-attached | host: Bos | place: Iran: Karaj | collected 2018-10 | reverse complement strand
GAAGACCACGCAGCCCGTCACTTTCTGGCGTGCCTTCGGCGTCCTGGCCGCTTCGGGCGTGGTCCTGGGCATCATCCTGTTCGGAATCATTCCCTATCTGCCGCGCTTTGCCGCCGGCATCGACCGCCTGTTCGTCAACGGTTTCGGCGCCCGGTTCGACGTCGGAGCCGCCGTCTTCATGGTGGTGCTGCTCGTCGTCTGTTTCCTCTTGATGCTGCTGTTCCGCAAACGGGGAAAAGCCCTCGCCCACACCATCACGCTGATGTTCACGACCATCGTGATCGGCTATTCGGTCTTCACCCTCACCGTGATCCGCGCGAGCGCCGGTACGCCGACCAACGAATACCAGCCCGACAATCCCTACACGCTGATCCGCTACCTGGGCCGCGAACAGTACGGCGACAACCCCATCCTCTACGGCCAGGCCTACACCTCGCCCTATGAGATCAAGGCAACGCCCTATTGGACGCCGCTCGACGGCAAATACTACCGCGCCGACAACGTCGACGCCTCCTACCCCGCCGGCACGAAGATGCTCTTCCCCCGGATGTGGAACGGTTTCGACGCCAAATACAAGGAATTCTACAAAGCCTACACGACGCATCCCAAGACCCGCCGCGCCACCATCTACGGCAAGAACGTCAATTTCCAGATGCCCTCGATGGGCGACAACCTGCGGTTCTTCTTCGACTACCAGGTGAACTATATGTATGTGCGCTACTTTATGTGGAACTTCGTGGGCCGGCAGAACGACCTCCACGGCGACACTCCTGGTGACGTAACCAGCGGCAACTGGGAGAGCGGCATCAAGTTCATCGACAACGCCCGGCTGGGCGACCAGTCCGAAGGTCCCGACTACATCATTCACAACCGCGGGAAGAACCACTACTTCTTCCTCCCGCTGATCCTCGGCCTGATCGGCTTCTTCTTCCAGCTGCGCCACGATCCGCGCAACAGCTGGGTCACCGGCCTGCTCTTCCTGCTCACCGGCCTGGCCATCGTGGTCTACCTCAACCAGCCCCCCTTCCAAGTCCGTGAACGCGACTATGCCTATGCCGGCAGTTTCTATGTGTTCGCCATCTGGATCGGTCTGGGCGTGATGGCCCTCCAGGGATGGCTTGAAAAGCTGACCAAGAAGGAGGACGGAATGCCCGCCGCCGCGCTGGCCGTCGCCCTCGGCCTGGTGGTGCCCGTGCTGATGGGCTGCCAGAACTGGGACGACCACGACCGCAGCGGCCGCTACACCGCCCGCGACATGGCCTGGAACCACCTGATCGGCTGCGCCCCCAACTCCCTGCTGGTTACGCACGGCGACAACGATACCTTCCCGCTCTGGTATGCGCAGGAAGTGGAGGGCATCCGCACCGACGTGCGCATCGTCAACTCCTCGCTGCTCGGCACCGACTGGTACATCGACCAGATGAAATGCCGCTTCTACGAGTCCGACCCGCTGAACATCTCCATCCCGCGCAAGCAATACCTCTACGGGACCAACGACTATTGTCCGGTCATCGACGTGGTCGACCGGCCCATCCTGGCCTCCGAGGCCATCACGGTCTTCAAGGATGAACGCTATACCCGGGAAGGCCAGGACTTCATCCCCGGCCACAAACTGCTGATTCCCGTCAACCGGGAGAACGCCATTGCCGCCGGCCTCGTGCCCGAGGCCATGCAAGACAGCATCGTCGACTATATCTCGCTGGAGATCAGCGGCAGCAACATCACCAAGTTCGACCTGATCATGCTCGATATCCTGGCGAACTACGACTGGTCGCGGCCCATCTACTTCGTATCCCGCAACGAGACGAAACTGGGCCTCGAGCCCTGGTTGCAGTTCGACGGCTTCGTGTATAAGCTGGTGCCCTTCCTCAACGACTACGCCAACCGCGAAGCGACCGTCGACGCCGACGCCCTCTACGAGCGCATCATGCACGACTACCGCTTTGAATCGCTGGCCGACACCACCATCCACATCGACTACCAGAACCTGTTCACCTTCAGCGCCGTCGTTCCGCTCCGCGACATCTTCGCCACCGCCGCCACGGCCCTGTACGACCGGGGAGAGAAGGAAAAATGCGAGGAGGTACTCGACAAGTGCGTCGCTTCCCTGCCCGCCCGCAATTTCCCGTACAATGTGTCGGGATTCCGCAGCCTCAACGAGTGGGCCGTCCTGTCGATGGTTGAACTCTATTTCCAGATCGACAAACCCGAAAAGGCCCTCGCCGTCGGCAACCAGCTCGCAAAAGAAACGCTCCAGTCGATCCTCTACTACACCACGCCGATCGGCCCCGGAGAAGATGACATCATCTCCAAGAAACTGTCGGACGACGCCGCCTCGACCTTCCTCTACCTGATCAAGATCTACGACGGCTACGGCCAGAAGGACGCGGCCGATGCGCTGGAAAAAATGCTGAAAGGGGCGTAAGCCGCCTTATTTGACAATCTTGAATTCCTCGGTGACGACCTTCACCGAGGATTCTTTTTGTTTGGCCTTGGACAGCGACAGCGGCTGTCCGCCATCGAAGGCAATCACGAAGGCCGAAGAGAAACCGGCCTTGCGGACTTGGCTGACGGCCTGTTCAGCTTCGGCAAAGGTGCGGAAGAGGCCGGCGGCGTAAAGGGTCTTCCCGGAACGCTGCGGATGCATATACACCGGGCTGACGCCCTTGAGCTGCCGGATGGTGACCTTGGACGAAGATACGAAGAGCTGGATCTGGTACACCAGGCCGGCGGGCAGGTGATTGTTCTGGGCGAAAGCGCCTTCCTTGCCGACCCGGAATGTCTCGTCGAATTCTTCTTCCGGTTGGTCAAACGGGACGGCCGGCGTCTTGCCGGCCAGCCGTTTGACAAAGGTCGGAGCCTGACCGGACGCATTGACGGCCAAGCGGGTGAGCGTGGCGGCCTGTTCCGGGCTGACTTTTTCGAAAACGGGCGTCTCCTGCCGGAGAACGAAGATGTTCACGGCATCCTTGTCGCAATCCCGGTTGGAAACCAGCAGGCTATAGCGGCCGTCGGGGGTATCGCAGAAAAGCAGGTCGTCGCCCGGGGAATTGAACGGAACGCCCATGTTCCGGACAGACCAGGCCTTCGCCTGCGGATCCCAGGTGGCGACAAAAAGGTCGAACCCACCCATGCCGGGGAGGCCGTCCGAGGCGAAATAGATGCGGCGGCCGTCGGGCGAGCGCATCGGAAAAACTTCATCGCCGGGGGAAACGGCTTCTTCGCCCAAGGGCGCGGGAACGGTCCAGAGGGTATCGTCGAGCGGCCGGGTAAGCACGACGTTGCGGTCGCCGGTATCCGAAGGAAGCGAGAGAACCAGTTCCGTCGCCTCATCGGGATACCAGTTGCCGTCGGCGCCCCATACGCCGCCGGTCAGCGGGCTGAGCCAGAGCTGGAAGTCCGTCCGCGGCACGCGCTGGACGGCGATGACGGCCGGCCGGGCGGCATAGGACGAAAGGGTTTTCACGTTTTCCGCCTCGATCTGGCGGCGCAGCGCGAGGCTGTCGCCGGCGGGACCGGAAGGGGTCTGTGCCTGCAGGGCGGCGGTCAACGACAACGCCCACGCCCACAAAAGAATCCGCTTCATGCGATTGATACCGTTTTTTCGACAACAAATTTAGGTAAATCCTTCTTATATCGGGAAAAAAGTGTAATTTTGCGGGCTACTTTCGAGCAAAAGCGTTTGAAATATTAATTCAAAAATAAACTGGTTTTATGCAAAGCAAAGGTGCCATCACACTCGTGGCAATTCTCATCGGCTTAGCCTGCCTGTTCCAGCTGTCGTTTACCGCGGCAACGGCCATCCAGGAAAGCAAAGCTGCCAAAGCGGCCGCCAAGGTCGTGGAAGAAGTGCAGCAGAGTCCTTCGTTTGCAGAGGTTTCGGAGTTTAACCGGGCTTTCTATCTCGACTCGGTGAACTCGGCTGCCAACAAGCAGTATCTCGATTCGATCGCAAACAAGAAGGTTTATTTCAATTACACCTACAAGAACGTCAAGGAGAAGGAACTCAACCTCGGTCTGGACCTCAAGGGCGGTATGAACATCGTCCTGCAGCTCGACCTGGCCGAACTCGTGCGTTCCTGCGCCCGTGAAAAGACCACGGAAGAATTCAACCAGGCCATGGCCCTCGCCGCCGAGCGCGCCGACCAGACCCACGAAGACTTCATCTCCCTCTTCGCCCAGGCTTGGGACGAAGTGGCCCCGGGCAAACGCCTTTCCTTCGATATCGACCTCGACAAGCTCAGCGGCGACGTGAAGAACAAGTCGCGGGCAACCAACGAGGAGATCATCTCCCTCCTCAAGGAAGAGGCCAAGAGCGCCATCGACAACTCCTACCAGGTCGTCGAGCGCCGTGTCAACCAGTTCGGTGTGGCGCAGCCCAACATCCAGAAGGTCGCCGGCACGGGCCGCATCCTCGTGGAGCTTCCGGGCGTGAAGGAGCCGGAACGTGTCCGCAAACTCCTCCAGGGTACCGCCTCCCTCGAATTCTGGGAGACCTACACTTCCCAGGAACTCCAGCCGTATCTGCAGGAACTCAACGAGACTGTCCGGATGCAGCTCGAAGCCCTCGAGGGCACGGAAGCTGACGAGCAGCCCGCCGTCGAGCAGCCGAAGGCCGCTTCCGACACCAGCTCGCTCGAGGCCGAGCTCGCCGCTTCCGCCGACGAGACCAGCGACGCCAACCGCGAACTGCTGATGAAGGCCAATCCGCTCTTCAGCCGTCTGCAGCCGCTGGGTGGCAACTCCGCCCTGCTGGGTATCGCCCACTACCGCGACACCGCCCAGATCAATGCCTGGATCAATGCCAACCGCACCCTCTTCCCGGGCGACTTCGTGCCCGCCTGGAGCTTCAAGGCTTTCGACGGTGACGGCGTCCAGCCCGACACCTATTTCGAGCTCGTGGCCCTCAAGAGCCACGTCGGCAAGGGTCCCGCCCTCGACGGCAAATACATTTCCTCGGCCAACGTCAACTACAACCAGATGACCGGCGCTCCGGAAGTGAGCATGGCCATGAACAGCAAGGGTGCCATCGAATGGGAAAACATCACCGGTGAGAACGTCGGTCGCCAGATCGCCATCGTGATGGACGGTCAGGTCTATTCCTATCCGAACGTGCAGAACAAGATCAGCGGCGGCAACTCCTCGATCTCGGGCAACTTCACCCAGACCGATGCCGACGACCTTGCCAACGTGCTCAAGAGCGGTAAGCTCTCCACCCCCGCCCGCATCGTGCAGGAGCAGGTGGTCGGCCCGTCCCTGGGTAGCGAATCCATCCGCCACGGTCTGATCTCCTTCGTCATCGCCTTCATCCTGGTGCTGATCTATATGATCATCTTCTACCGCAAGGCCGGTGTGGCCGCTGACATCGCACTGCTCTGCAACGTGCTCTTCCTGTTCGGCGCCCTCGCTTCCTTCGGTACGGTGTTCACCCTCTCCGGTATCGCAGGTCTCGTGTTGACGATGGGTATGGCGGTCGACGCCAACGTGATCATCTACGAGCGTATCAAAGAGGAACTCAACGCCGGCAAGGCCCTCCGCCTGGCCATCAGCGACGGTTACAAGAACGCCTACTCGGCCATCCTCGACGGCCAGATCACCACGATCCTGACCGGTATCATCCTCTACCTCTTCGGCAGCGGCACCATCCGCGGCTTCGCCGCCGTGCTGGTCATCGGTATCGTCACCTCCGTGCTGACCTCGATCTTCATCACGCGCCTGATCTTCGAATCCCGCCTGAAACGCGGCAAGGACATCACCTTCGCCTCCGACTGGTCGAGCCGTTTCCTGAAGAACACGCACATCGACTTCCTCGGCAAGCGCAAGATGACCTACCTGATCTCCGGTATCGTCTGCCTGATCTGCCTCGTGTTCATGTTCACGAAGGGCTTCACCCTTGGTGTGGACTTCAGCGGCGGCCGTACCTACACCGTGCGTTTCGACCAGCAGGTCACGCCGGAGCAGGTCCGTGCAGCTCTCTTCGACGAGTTCCAGGAGTCCTCTGAGGTCAAGCAGTTCGGTGGTGCCTCCCAGATGCGTATCACCACCAAGTACATGGTGGGCGACAAATCGTCCGAGACCGACCGCCTCATCGAGAGCAAACTCTACAACGCCCTCAAAGGCTTCTACGCCAACGACCTGACCCTCGAAGGCTTCACCTCCACGCTCGAGAACCCGAACGGTATCGTGAGCAGTGACCGCGTGGACGCTTCCATCGCCAGCGAGATGAAACGCGACGCCATCATCGCCGTGGTCCTCGCCCTGATTGTAATCTTCGGCTACATCGCTTTCCGCTTCAAGAACTGGACGTGGGGTATCGGCGGCGTGAGCTCGCTGGTCCACAACTCGATCATCGTCATCGGCTTCTACTCGATCTTCAGCGGCATCCTGCCGTTCACGCTCGACGTCGACCAGACCTTCATCGCAGCGGTGCTGACCATCATCGGTTACTCCATCAACGACAACGTGGTGATCTTCGACCGTATCCGTGAGTACCGCACCCTGTTCCCGAAGCGCCCGCTCGAGCAGAACATCAACGAGGCTCTCAACGCGACCCTCTCGCGTACCATCAACACCTCGGTGAGTACCCTCCTCGTGCTGATCGCCATCGCCATCTTCGGCGGCGAGAGCATCCGCGGCTTCGCCGTCTCCCTCGCCCTCGGCGTGATGGTCGGTACCTACGCTTCGATCTTCATCGGCACCCCGATCATGTACGACCTCAACCGTCGCAAGATCGCCAAGGCTGAGAAGGCAACGAAGTAAGCAACGACTTTGTTCAAAGATTAAGAGCGACTCAAACGGGCCGCTCTTTTTCTTTTGCTTGAAGTCGAGTCAGCTTTTGTTTCAAAAACCCATGGCCATCTGTGTCTACTGGGGCGCTGCCCCAAACCCTGCCGCTACGGCCTGCTATCACACCGGCTCACACAATGGCCTCCGCTAGCGGCTGATGCCGCTTTATAGCGGAAGGATTTTGACCGATAGCTGCGAGACTGACAAGCAAAAGAAATGTGGTTATTTCAAAAATGATTGTAAAAATTGCTAAATTTGGACCTATTATGCGCCAGTATTTAGATCTGTTAAAGTATATCGAGGCCAATGGCACCGTGAAGGGGGACCGGACGGGGACCGGGACGACGAGCGTGTTCGGGTACCAGATGCGGTTCAACCTGGCCGACGGGTTTCCGCTGCTGACGACCAAGAAGGTCCATCTCAAGTCGATTATTTATGAACTGCTCTGGTTCATCGCCGGAGATACGAATATCAAATACCTGAAAGACCACGGCGTGTCGATCTGGGACGAGTGGGCCGACGAGAATGGCGAGCTGGGGCCCGTGTATGGGCACCAGTGGCGGTCGTGGCCGGCCCCGGACGGGCGCAAGATTGACCAGCTGTCGCAGGTAATCGAGATGATCAAGAAGAATCCCGACAGCCGGCGGCTCATCGTCTCGGCCTGGAATCCGGCCGAGGTCGACAAGATGGCGTTGCCGCCGTGCCATTCGCTGTTCCAGTTCTATGTGGCGGACGGACGGCTCAGCTGCCAGCTTTACCAGCGCAGCGCCGACGTTTTCCTGGGCGTGCCGTTCAACATCGCTTCCTATGCCCTGCTCACAATGATGGTGGCGCAGGTCTGCGGGCTGACGCCGGGCGATTTCGTCCATACCTTCGGCGACGTCCATATCTATTCCAATCATCACGAGCAGGTGGCGTTGCAGCTCTCGCGCGAGCCGCGGCCCCTGCCGACCATGACGCTCAATCCCGAGAGGAAGAACCTCTGCGATTTCGTATACGAAGATTTCACCCTGACCGGTTACGACCCGTGGCCGGCCATCAAAGCCCCCGTTGCCGTATGAGAGACAACATCAGCCTGATCGGCGCAGCTGCCGAAAACAATGCCATCGGCTATCGCGGCCTGATTCCCTGGCATATCCGCGAAGATTTCCAGTATTTCAAACGCATCACCATGGGCCACCCCGTCATCATGGGCCTGGCGACCTGGCGTTCGTTTGGCGGCAAGCCCCTGCCCGGCCGCCGCAATCTGGTGGTCACCGACCAGCCGCCGACCGAAGCCGACCTGGCTTCCGGCGCCGAGTTCTTCTCTTCGCCTGACGATGCCCTCGCCGCCGCAGCCGGCGCCCGCGAAATCTTCATCATCGGCGGCGGCATGATGTACCGCCAGATGATCTCCCGTGCCGACCGGGTCTATGTGACCCGCATCCATACGGTCATCGAGCCGGCCGACGCCTTCTTCCCCGAAATCGACCCGGCGCTCTGGCAGGAAACCCTGCGCAGCATCCGTTATCACGACGACGCATCCGGTTACGACTATACCTTCCTGCTGTATGAAAGACGCAAGTAGCTCCACGCATCACCAAGGCCAGCGCGACGCGTTCGGCAGTTCGTTCGGTGTACTGGTCGCCCTGGCCGGTTCCGCCGTGGGCCTGGGCAACCTCTGGCGCTTTCCGTATCTGGTAGGAGAGAATGGCGGTGCGGCCTTCATCATCATCTACCTCGGTTTCGTCTGTCTGCTGGGCATTCCCGTCCTGCTGTCGGAGTTCATCATCGGCCGCCGCAGCCAGGCCAACGCGCGCGGTGCATTCCTGCACCTTGCGCCCGGTAGCCGCTGGACGATAACTGGCACGATTGCCGTGATCTGCTGCACGCTGCTCCTGTCTTTCTACTCGGTCGTAGGTGGCTGGGGCGTAGAGTATTTCATCAAGGCTGTCTGCTTTGACTTCACCCGGGGCGGAGAAGCTGCCCTTTCTGAGATGTTTTCCACCTTCACGGTCTCACCGTGGAAACCGCTGGTCTGCCATACGGTCTTCTTGCTGGCCACGGCCCTGATCGTGATTTCGGGCATCAAGAACGGCATTGAGAAGTTTTCGAAGATTATGATGCCGCTGCTCTTCGTCATCATGATCGGCCTCGCCATCCGCTCCCTGACCCTTCCGGGCGCACAGGCGGGTATCGATTACCTCTTCCAACCCGATTGGTCGGCTGTAACGACCAATACTTTCCTGGCAGCGCTGGGACAGGCTTTCTTCTCCCTCTCGCTGGGCAGCGGCATGGTCATCACCTACGGATCGTATGTGTCCAAGAAAGCCAATATCACAAGATTAGGTATTGAAACGGCTGTTGCCGACACGCTTTTCGCCCTGATCGCCGGCTGCGCCATCATGCCTGCCGTCTTCGCCTTCGGCATCAGCCCCGGCGAAGGCCCCGGCCTGGTATTCATCACGCTGCCGCACATCTTCAGCAACCTCCCGCTGGGTGGCGTCATCGCCATCTTCTTCTTCCTGGCCCTGCTGCTGGCTGCCCTGACTTCGTCGATCTCCGTCCTGGAAGTGGTCGTCGCCTTCTGTATGGAGGAATTCCACATGAAGCGCAAGTCGGCTGTCCTCCTCGTTTTCGCCGTCATTTGGGCACTGGGCTGTCTCTGCTCGCTCTCGCTGGGCGTCCTGGGCAACTGGAAGGTCTTCGGCAAGACGATTTTCGACCTGTTCGACTATTTGACCGCCAACGTGCTGATGCTCATCGGCGGCCTCCTGGTCGTGGTCTTCGTCGGATGGAAACTCGGCCGCAAGGTCATCCACGACGAACTGACCAACGGCGGCAAGCTCCACATCCCCGCCGCCTTCATCGACACCTACTCCTTCCTGGTCCGCTTCGTCGCCCCCGCCGCCCTCCTGACGATCATGCTGTTCCAGTATCTGTCGTAGGCCGGGTTCCGCTGGTGCCGATTATCGGCCGGGCTCCGCTCGCTCTGGTTTTCGTTCCGGACGGCAGAAAAATGCCGTCCGGCCCGAAAACCACCCGCCGCTCCGCCCTCATCAGCCGCTATCAGTCACCCTCTGTCTTGAAAATAATCGGCAGATGGTCGGAGAGGCCGCCGTGGTAACGAGGGCCGATGTAGGTGCGACGGGGCTTGGTGCCCAGATAAGCGGGGTCGTCCTCAAGGAGGAACGGAGGCGCGAAGATCTGCATTTGACCTTCCATCGTTGGTGATACAAAGAAATGATCGATCTGCTCCCACCGGCCGTGATACTTGATCGTGCCCGGGGCGTTGGCGAGCGGCGAAGGGGTAGATGCTGCAACGACGGAGGGCGGGGCGGCGAGGCCGGCCACGGTGATGGCGGCTTCATTGAAGTCGCCCATCACGAGGATGCGGCTCGCGGGATCGATTCGCAGCAGCGAATCGACCGCCCGCTCCAGCACCCCAAGCGCCGTCTGCCTTCGCCCGTCCGAAGCTTTCGCCCCACCCCGCTTCGAGGGAAAATGCACCACAAACACGTGCAAAGATTCCCGGTCGGAGCTGGGAATGACGGAAGAGTCGCCGACAGGAATGACCGGTGGGACGTCACCGATGGCGTCATTTCCGGTTTGACCGGGAATCTCAAATCGTTGTCGCATCTTGACGTAGAGGATGTCGCGGGTGACGATACCGGGGATGCGCAGGGAGTCAACCGCCAGCGGTCGGAAACAATCTTTGCGATAGAGAAGGGCCACATCGATGCCGCGTTCGTCGGGAGATTCACGGTGAACATACCCATAGCCCAACTCTTCCAGCAGCGTCTTTCTGACCAGCTGCGACACCACCATTCGGTTCTCCACTTCGGCCAAGCCGACCAAAGCGGGCAAATCGCCTGCCTCGTCGGCGACGGCCAATATTGTCTGAGCGATACCGTCGCGCTTTTTTTCAAAGCGGGACCAGGTCCAGTGCCGCAAGGCACCGGCCGTAAATTCATCATCGTTTTTCAAAGGGTCGTCGAACGGGTCGAACAGACACTCCACGTTCCAGAACATCACAACCCACACTCCCAACAGGATCCACATCCAGCGCCTCATCTTCGTACACATTTTTCAGTACAAAGATAATGGCAGCAGCAGCCGAAAGCAAATCAAAAAACACTTTCGTCATACGCCCCACGCCTGCGCACGATCAGCGCACGGTCAGCGAGGCGGTCAGTTCGACGAACTCTTCGACGGAGAGTTGTTCGGGACGGGCGTCGAGGTAGGGAATGTAGGACGGGATGTTCGGAAGGGAGGCGAGGATGGGCTTGAGGGAGTTGCGGATGGTTTTGCGGCGTTGGTTGAACGTCGTCTTGACCACTTTCTTGAAGAGGTCTTCGTCGCAGGCGAGGGTTGCGCGGTCGTTGCGGGTCAGGCGGATGACGGCGCTCTTGACTTTGGGCGGGGGCACGAAGGCGCCCTCGCCCACAGTGAAGAGGTATTCGATGTCGTACCAAGCCTGGAGGAGGACCGAGAGGATGCCATAGGTCTTGGTGCCGGGGCCGGCGGCCAGGCGTTCGGCCACTTCCTTTTGGATCATGCAGACCACTTCGGGAATCCGTTCGCGGGTGTCCAGTACTTTGAAAAAGATCTGGGAGGAGATGTTGTACGGGAAATTGCCGATCAGGGCGAAATGGCCGTCATCGGGGAAGAGCCGCTGGAGATCCATCTGCAGGAAATCCGCCTCGTAGAGGTTCGGCGAGAGCCTCGGATAATGCTCGAGCAGGTAGCGGACGCTTTCCGTGTCGATCTCGACCACCTTGAGCTGGAGGGCGGGATCCTGCAGGAGATAGCGGGTCAGGACGCCGGTGCCAGGGCCGACTTCCAGCACGGGCCCGCGGCTGCGGAGAGCAGCCACGATGGCCTGGGCGACACCCTGGTCGGTGAGGAAATGCTGGCCGAGGGCCTTTTTGGGGCGGACCGGCTGCTTCATTACTTGGCGATGAAGTGCTTGTACATCCGCTCGATGCCGCCGTAGAGCACGTTCGGCGTGCCTTCCGGCGAATGGTGACCGCTGCAGATAATTACGAAACCATATTTCTCGTCCGGGTTGAAGAACATGGCGCTGCGCAGGCCGTAAGCGCCGCCGGTGTGGCCCACCAGGGTCACGCCGGGCACATAGTCGTCGGCTAACCAAAGGTTCAGGCCGTAGTGTTCCGGTTCGGAACGGGGAACCTGCATGTTGCGGGAACTTTCTTCGGAGATGATCTTTACGCCGTCGGGCGTGGTGCCGTAGTTCATGTGCATCGTCATATAGCGCGCCAGGTCGAGGGCGGAGATCTTCATGCCACCGGTGGGCGAGAAGATCAGGGCGTCGTGCCCCATCACGTAGTTGGCCACCTTCTCGCTACGGGGAGCATAAGCATCAGCATAGGTATCTTCGTATTTTCCTTCTTCTGCGTTCCACTCATAGAGATGCGCAAAGCGGCGGCTGTCGAGGGAATCCACGCAGTAACCGCCATAAAGGCCCAGCGGACGGAGGATATGGTTCACCACATACTGGTCGAAGCGCTCGCCCGAGACGCGCTCGAGGATGGTGCCGGCCATATTGAGGTTGAGATTGCAGTATTCATAGCCGCCACTGCCAGGTTCGTAGTCGTTGTAGCAGAGGGCTACGTCGGGGTTGCAGTCGGGGTTGATGATATCGATGGTGGTCCAGTAGCCCTGGCTGTCGTTGATGCTGGAGGTGTGCGAGAGCAGCATCTCCAGGGTGATCGGGGTGTCGGGGAAACGGGGATTGCGTACCTTGAAGCCGATCAGGTCGCTCACATCGTCGGTGAGGGCGAGCTTGCCCTGCTCGACCTGCTGCAGCAGGCCGGTGGCCGTGAACGACTTGGAGATGGAGGCGATACGGAAGATCGTCTGGTCATCTACCGGTTCCTGTTTGGCGAAGTCCTTCACGCCGAAGTTCTGGTGGTAGATGATCTTGTTGTCCTTTACCACGGCGCAGCTGACGCCGACCGCGTCGATTTCGGCAAGAAATGCCTCCATGTCTTTTTCAAATTTCTGGGCGGG
>JAEEGI010021551.1_pt1 | contig 12799 bp, 9 predicted proteins | sample 8958751 | NCBI WGS metagenome assembly JAEEGI01 (sample SAMN16246545, study PRJNA631951) | gut metagenome | biome: gut microbiome; feature: rumen; material: KS-attached | host: Bos | place: Iran: Karaj | collected 2018-10 | reverse complement strand
ATTCTTTGTCTATCATATCCGTTATTGTTTGTATACCGTAACAAAGATACATAGTTTTACTCAAGTATGCAAATGCCCTTTTTGTTATTTTTCATTAGGATGTGTAAGTTTTGGACTGTCGGATTGTTCTAGCATATTGACAAGGTTTTGTTTCATCTCATCATCGATGGCACGATACCTTGCAAATGCTTTTGACCCTTCAACATGGCCGGAAAGTTTGCCAATTAGATTCGGATCCTGAACCTTTTTGTAAAGATTGCCAATGAATGTTCTCCTGGCAAGGTGGCTACTGGCCAGTTCGTTTAGAGGATGTTGCTCCTCTTTCCCAGTTGTTGAGTTCCATATTGTGACTGGGCGTGTGATGCCACACAAGAGAAATATGTCCTTTATGAAATCATTGTATTTTTGGGATGATATGAATGGAAGTAGTTTCCCGTCTTGTCGGATACCATCATAATATCGGTCAACTATTGTTTTGGCCGTTTCATTTAGGGGGACTTCAATAGGGTCGAGAACCTCGCCACTTGTTTTGTGGGCAATATAACTGATTTTTCCGTCGATCAAATTCTTAGGGGTGAAGTTTAGTAAGTCCCCGACGCGACAACCTATCATACATTGAAAAATAAAGATATCTCTCTGCTTTTCCATTTGCGGGATAGAATTCTCTTTAATTATGGCTTGCTCCTCCTTAGGAAGCATATGCCACGCCTCGTAAAGATCCATTTCGGCAATCTTGGCTCGCTCGTCTATTGTAATATAATAAGGTGTACCATACACAGGTGATTTCTGCTCATATCCCAAGTATGGGTCGGAACTAAGCAGTTGTTCCTTCATACACCATCTTATGAATGTACGGAAACGTTTCATAAACTTCGCTATCGTATTTCCCCCTCTGATTTGAGGTATCCTACTTTCTGGAATTTCATTGTAGATGGCCTTATAGATTTTATCTTTTACCAATTTATACTCATTACGGAAGAAGTCTTCAATCTCCCGAATTGTCTCAACATTGATGATATCAAAACTTAATTTCCATTCTACTCCACCGCATATGCTCTTGTATAGTTGGAAGCGTTTTAATGTCCTTATCATTGTTAGATAGTTCTTGTTGTCGCTTTCTGGGTAATTCTTAATCTGTAGGAAATACTCAAATTGGCTAAAGAAATCACGGTCTTTTTTCTCAGTCTCTACATTGTACTTCTCGGGATGCTTTTTTCTTTCTACCAGAAGTTCGAAAGTTTCACTCGTCAAAAATTCCTTGTCAGAAGTCTCTTAATAAACATTTTGCAGAAGGTTTTTCGTATTTCTGATAGATTCCTCAAATATCAATTTGTCTATGTTTCTATACAGAACCTTTGCCTTTATACATTCTTTTTTCGCATCCCAGACATTAGGATCGACTATAATGTCGGATTTATAGAACAACTGAATTTTGCGTCCATCGCTTATTCTGAAGCGTACAGAAACTCCCTTCTCGTTTTTTTTCTTTGCTGATACTCTAATAAAAGCTTTTACTGATGCCATATTTTTAAGAATTTTGCGTTTATAAATTATTGTAATCCGACATAAATCGGTTGTGCAAATATAGGAAACTTGCACAACATACACTACTTTTCATTTTAAAAAGTGGGAATCTATTACATTTATTTAAGACTGAAAAAATGTGTAATTCATTCTCTTGGACCCCGTCTAGATAAAAGGATTTTGAAACAATTTTCAGGTGGTTAAACGAGTCTTTTTGACATCGTAAATGGGTATATTATCAATTCCTGTCGCCCCGACTTCATAAAGAAAAGGCCTCGCTGCTTATCACGGCAGCGTGGCTTCTTTTTTTGATTTGTTATCCAATTATACTTCTAGCGCATCAAGTATCTTTTTGAACTTGAGCAGGTTTTCGTCGTCAAGCCAATCGAGCTGTAACGTTTATGACTACACAAGAGATATCACAGATTACAGCTGATTACTTCAAGACGCAGCCTGTTTTGAAGGCATGGCTTTTTGGGTCTTTTTCTCGTGGAGAACAGACTGATAGCAGCGATGTAGATATCCTTTTTGTACCAGACCATTCAGGCAAACCATTTACTTTGTTTACCCACGCAGGTATGTATTTGGACCTGAAAGAGCTGCTTGGCCGTGAAGTTGACTTAGTGGTAGAGGGCACACTTCGTCCCTATGCTGCTGAGAGAGCCAGCCAAGACAAACCACGCCCTGACGAAGATAGAGAAAAACAATCTCCTCAGAAGTATTGACGAGATAAAGCGCCCGTTTGCTTCTAAGGAGACCACAGATGACGAAAGCCAAGCTTTCGATATTCTTTCTGAGTGCAAAGATAAGAGATTAATTTCAATTCTCCAAATATAATAAAAGATTTTTTCATGTTTTACCGATTTTTCTGAATAATCAAGCTTTTCTCAGTCTTTTTTCGAAATTAAATTGGCTTTTTCTTTTGAGTATCGAAAACTTTTCCTATATTTGCACCTGCAATCCGAAAGGAAAGAGTCGATCAGAGTCCCCTGACCCAGTTATTGAAAAAGTCAAAGTACACAATAGGAACCGATCCTACTGTGTATTTTTTACTTAACATTCGTGAGCCTTATGCGTATATAAGTCAGCATGACACAACAAGAGTTTGAACATATTGCCCCAAAACTGCGCCCACTACTGCTCCATATTGGGCAGCAATTCTTCGGCAATTCAGACAGTGCTGAGGATATTGCCCAAGAGACTCTGATGAGACTATGGCAGTTACGCGACCGTATCGAACAGGAGGTTGAATTAGAACCATTGGTCATACGTATGGCAAAGAACCTCTGTATCAGTGAATGGCGACGGCGACAAGTCAGAAACTCAGTATCTTTATCGAAGCAAGAAGCTGTCACCAATGAGACCATCAGCCGGCAGTTGGAAGCAAACGAAGCTATAGCACAATTACGATCTGCTCTTACGCGACTGAAACCTGCTGAGCAACGCCTGTTTCGTATGCGTCATGAACTGGAGATGGACGTTACTGAGATTAGTGCTGTTACAGGCATTGCCCCTCGTTCCGTCAGCGCCATGCTCAGCGCTGCTAAACGTAAACTATTTGAGATTCTCAACCCGAAAGGAGGACAACAATGAAGAAGGATTTGATTGACAAGCTGTTGAATGAACAGACGACACCTGAGGAGGAGCACCTGATATCTCAGGAACTTCGACAAGAGGAAGATATCGACCGTTGGCTCACAGAGGACGAAACGGCAGAGTACGACCGTATCGTCGGTCAGCGACACTCAATTCAGCGCTGGCTTCGCTGGGCTGCTATTGCAACGCTTCTAGTCGTCATCGCAGCAGGAGCCAAAGTGATGTACACGAAACATCTTTCCAGCCATCAGACCACAACCGAACAATCATCCGTCAGACAACAACCTCAGCAAAACGAGCATAACAGCATTCCCCAACAGCCTATAGACACTATTTCTGCAGATACCGTTCTCTATTTGGTCAACATTGAGAAGCCTCAGACACAAGCAGCTGTTTCTCAAGTACCACAAGAGTCCAGTGATGACTGCATTAACATAAAGCAACGCATCCTCAACTATTATGCCCGTGTGCCACAGGAGATAATCTATATCCATACCGACCGTCCCTATTACGTGCCTGGCGATACGGTGTGGTTCCGCGCTCACTTGGTGGATGCCGTGACGCACACACCTGTCAGCCGTTCACGATACGTCTATGTAGAGTTGTTGGACAATGCTGCTGACACACTCGTTCAGCGCATCATTGTCAAATGCGACTCAGATGGTGTTTTTGCTAACGCCATCGAGCTGCCAAAGAAGCTGAAGAGCGGCACATATACCCTTGCAGCATATACTCAATGGATGAGGAACTTCCCGGCAGACCGCTTCTATTACAAACAGTTGACGGTAGTGAGCAATGGGACGTCAGTCACAAATACTGCTACAGCATCTGTTGCGACAGAAATGAAACAAGCCACAGATCAAATGCTCATCCTCGCTCAGCGCAAGGGACAGTTACTCATTCAGTATGGCGAACCTGCCAATGAGACGTTATCGTGTGTTGTATATGGTGGTGGTAACCTTCTGGTGACAGACTATACACAGGGAAAGGTTCTGAAAATTGACAGTCATTCTCTCCGTCCTGGCAATATCAGCATCGCTATGGTGAACCGCGAGACAGGAGCTGTCATTGCTGAAAGTCAGACCACCATTGAGGGAACTCAGCCACAGGTAACCATCAGTGGCAAGGCTCGCAGCAAGAACGAACTGATGGAGTTGTCGATAGACCTTGCAGAAGCTGACGGCACACCACTTTACGGCACATTCTCGCTCAGCGTTACCGACTATGATGTAGTAAAGCCCGACACGCAGCAACCTGCCATCGATGAGTATCTGATGCGTTCACCAGACAGATATGCCCTCAGCGACATACTGAAGGATATACATCCTGACATTCGGTATGGTTTCCAGACCTCGCAGACCATCTCTGGGCAGATTCATGGAACTATCTTTAAGAAAATCAAACATCCAAAGCTGATGCTCGTCCGTCCTGACACTGGCCTTCGGCATGTCTTTGAATTAGGTGACAGCAATCGCTTTGTCATCAATGGCCTCGACTTTCCGGATGGCACCACATATCTCTTAGAGGGCATGCGTCAGACAGGCAGTACCAACCTTGTGCAACTTAAAATCGACAAGCCGACATATCCCATGCTTCATACTAAGACCATTGCCACATCATCTGTCATCATTCCTGATGACTTTGCCAGACGAGCCAACGAACAAGTGATGTATGGCAGCACGGAGCAAACCATAGAATTGCCAGAGGTCATCAAAGAAAAGAAACGCAGACATAAGCCAGAAGGACATGGACAACTGGAGCCTTTCAGAGCATTCTATGATGATATGCCCATACTGAATAATGCCAGTACCATAGAGACTCTGCTGAGTTCGCTGGGATTAAGATTCACCAAAAAGGCCGACGGCAATATAACATTGACACCACTCATCTTCATCGACGACACTGAAAGCAATGAAGAAGAGCTGCTGATGCTACAACCGGAGAGCATAAAATCCATAGAGTATTACAAGCCGACGGATTCACGTCTGCTGGTCTATCGTTGGGATGCTCCCTCACGAGGGGTTCTGGACATTCGTCGTAAGGTCGGTTACCATTCCAGTAAATCGAAACCACTATCAATGGCCACCGTCCAACAACAAGGCTACCAGCCCTCGCGAGAGTTCTTTTCTCCACAATATCCGGACCCGTCTGCCAAGACACGTCCTGACCATCGCACGACGCTCTATTGGACCCCCAAGCTGAAGACTGACGGGAACGGACATGCTACCGTTAAATTCTATGCCTCTGACATCTCCAAACGGTACCTCGTCACCCTCGAAGGTGTCAGCGACGATGGAATTGTTGTTCACAAAGAAGTGACAGTCACAGCGGGGTCAGGAGACTTTGTGTCAATAACAAAAGAACCGTCCCTTCCGCACTATAGTTCGGCACAAAGTTACAGCATTTTTGTGAACATACAAAAAAAATGAGCATAATAAAGATGGAAAAAGTGTGTTTTTTCAGATAAATGCACTATCTTTGCAGCAGAGACATTTGTGCTAAATGAAGAAAGTAGTATTTGGGATATTCTCCTTTGGGGCGATATTGTTGGTTAGCTCCTGTTCGTTTCCCCATTGGTTCGTGTCGCACAGGCATGTTACGGTGGAGGCTGCGGCAGGGAATGCGCCAGAAATTGTGCAGGTGAGAGAGACGATGGTCAGGAAAAGCAGTTTTAGCATAGAACAATATTTCCGCTCCAAGACGCTCAACGTTTCTGAGAAATCGTTTTCAGTTTCATACCAAGGGAAGCAGATACAACCAAAAGTATATGCATCTTTTCCAAATGAGAAATATAGTCGCAGGCTGAAGGAACTGACCACCATTCCATCTATGACACTCATGCAGGTTTCCTTCAAAGTCAAACGAAATCAAGGCGATACCATCCGAATCGTCGAGCATGACGTTCCACAAGCAAACGACAGCATTGTTATCAACGTGGAAATACCAGAGACGTATGAGAAAGAGGATGATATTGACAGGTACAATTACAATCAACTCAATCAACTGTCAAATGGTTATATCATAGATCCAACAAAAAGGAATGGTTTGTACTATAACTTGAGATTCGAAGATGGTGTCTGTGTTAAGGATTTTGTAGTAGATTTTGGTCACGTCGAGGAAAGTATCCTGCAAGGCAATATGGAAGCGAATATGAATCTGATAATGGAAAAAGATGATGTGCCCAAAAACACGTTGACATTCATCTATAATGCAAATTTCTACAACATCAGTATCAGCAATGATTGTGACATGAGCTACTTGAAGAACAAGGAGAGGACTCCCAATGAGAAAATCAAGATTCGAGTCAAGTTCTTTGAGAAAGTCAAGCAACCATATAATACAGATTATCCCTTTGCCATCATAGAATCCATTTCACCGAATTTATAAAGCAATGTTCGTCTCAAATCTCAGATCTCAGTTTTAAAATCGCGAGTAGGTAGGGGAGAAAGATGAAGGAGTGATAAAAAGATAACGAAGTAAACAATTTAATATTAATTATATTATATAATAATATATATATTATAATATATATATTATTATATAATATAATTAAATTTCATACATACTTGGTAAGGGGGTCGTAAAAAAATAACTGAGATTTGAGATCTGAGACGCTATATGGTCAATTGTTAAAATATGTACTTCCAAGATGTGTAAGTCATTGTAGTACCACGAAATTTTTGTACCTTTGCATTGTCAAAGAAAAAAGACGAAATTTGCGGCCTGCCTAGGTAACAAAATTTTCCTAGCGCGCGGGCACTTGTTTCCTAGGCAAAGCCAAAAACGGAGTCATTCGGCGACAAGTAAAATTAATCAACAACCAATCTATTAACAATTAATTAAGAACAAGAAGATCATGGCTATAAAGATAAAAGCTATTTTATTTCAGGAGTTGTTCGAGGGGTTGGATCCAGTCTTCGTTGTCATGGGGACAGAGGGTGAGCATGCCGAGGGCGGCGGCAGCCTGAACGTTGCGCTCGCCATCGTCGACGAAGAGGGTTTCTTGCGGGAGCGACTGCTGGCCGCGGAGCATCATCTCGAAGATCTCACGATGGGGCTTCATCACACCACACTGATAGCTGAGATACATCGCATCGAAGAAATAGCTGATGGGATGACCTTGACCGTCGAAATCACGACCAGCCCACTGCATCATAAAGGGGTTGGTGTTCGACAGCAGACAGACCTTTAATGTTGCTCATAGGATCTTTCAATTATTTCAGATAGTCTGCAATAAACTGCTCACGCGGATGCAGGAAATGCTCTTCCCAATAAGCACGCCAGCGGCCGGAGGGCCAGGCATGGGTGCGGAAAGGCACGCAGTTGACGGTCTTCTTGCCAGGAGCGCCGTTGAGCGACGACCAGACGGCGGAAGGCGGACAAGTGGTATCGATCAGGCCTATCTCACAATAGATCTCCGCCTTGGAATGACGGATGAGAAGGGCGCCATCGAAATAAGGGAGCGTGGCATCGAGCATATCGGGACGGATATCCTGATGCGTCTCGATGGGATGCGGCCAACCACCACGACGGCCCACACGCGTACCACCGAAATCCTGCATGGCAGGCACATTGAGCACGACGGCCGAGACACGCGGATCAAGACTAGCTGCCGCCACAGCCTGTCCACCACCCTGACTCTCGCCAATGACGAGGATGCGACGGCCGTCCCATTCAGGTTGCTGCGTCATAAAGTCGATGGCCCGCAGCAGACGCAGATACATACCACGGAAATAATAAGTCTCGCGGTCGGCTGCATTGTGGTCGAAATAGTTGCGCAGCTGCCCGTCTTCAAGCATACGGTAATAGTCGTCGGTCTGTCCGTTCAGCATGCCGTGAGCATTGAGATCGAGGCTGAGAGCCCCACTGCCAAGAGCGGCATTGCCCACACACTCGCCCACCTGACAACGGCACCAGTTACCACTCACACCCGCTGCACGACACAAGATGACGATAGGCAACGAACCCTTCTTGGCATCAGCAGGCTTAGCCATATAGGCCCGAACGGGAGCCGGACCGAGACAGTTGATTTCGATATCCTCGCAGACGTATTTTCCTTGATACTGTTGCGGCACGTCGAGCGCGGTCTGCTTCACCTGCATAGGCAGCGCACGCAGCAGTGCCTTCTGGTTGTTCCAATAGTCCATCAGGTCAGCGGGTTCTTTATATCCGGCCTTGAATCCTTCGGGCGCCACCACAAAACCGATGCCCTCTGGTGCGCCCTTTCCACTCACCTCGAGACTGACGGCACAAGTGCTGTCGATGGCGGCATCGAAGAGGGTCAGCATCTCACGCTGCGGTCTGATGCGTTCCTCGCGCTGAACCTGATTGTTAAAACTGATGCGGACGGTGAGTGAATCGGCCGTGAGTGAATCCATACGACACGTGACTACCGCCCTTTCACCTTTTTGATACACTCCACTCTGCTTGTTCAGTGAGAGTTGGAAAGTCTGGGCCTGCAAGCATAAGGGCATCAGCGACAGCGACAACCCGAATGCGATATTCCTGATGATGTTCATATACCTTATTTTATATGGAAACGGAAAAATTTGAGAATTATTATCTTTTTAATTTGTGAGGCTCGGAAAAAATGCGTATCTTTGTAGCCAAATTGATTTTAAACCAAATAACGATATGAAGAAACTACTTTTCTGTGCGACCATCGCACTGGCCTGCGCTACCGGCGCAATGGCCGCTGACAACGTGAAGGCAACGGTTCATGCCGACAAGGCGGGAGCCAAGATCAACAAAGAGATTTACGGCCAGTTCTCCGAGCATCTGGGCAGCTGTATCTACGGCGGTCTCTGGGTGGGCGAGAACTCAAAGATTCCCAACATCCAGGGTTATCGCAAGGACGTGTTCGAGGCGCTGAAAGCCTTGAAGGTGCCTGTGCTGCGCTGGCCGGGCGGCTGCTTTGCCGACGACTACCACTGGATGGACGGTATCGGACCGAAGGACAAGCGCCCATCGCTGCGTAACAACAACTGGGGCGGAACCATCGAGGACAACTCGTTCGGCACACACGAGTTCCTGAACCTCTGCGAGATGCTGGGCTGCGAGCCGTATATCAGCGGTAACGTGGGCTCAGGCACGGTGAAGGAGATGGCACAGTGGGTGGAATATATGACCAGCGACGGTGACACCCCGATGGCCCGTCTGCGCCGTCAGAACGGTCGCGACAAGGCTTGGCACGTGAAGTATTTCGGTATCGGCAACGAGGCTTGGGGCTGCGGCGGTAACATGACACCGGAATATTATTCTGACGAGTTCCGCAAGTTCAACACCTACCTGCGCGACTATACTGGCAATAAGCTCTACCGCATCGGCTCGGGTGCCTCGGACTATGACTACAACTGGACAGAGGTGCTGATGGACAAGATCGGCGACAGGATGCAGGGTGTGTCTCTACATTATTATACTTGTTCGGGCTGGACGGGTTCAAAGGGCTCTGCCACGAAGTTCGACACCGACCAGTATTACTGGGCTCTCGGCAAGTGTCTGGAAATTGAGGAAGTGATCAAGAAGCACAAGGCCATCATGGACGAGAAAGACCCGAAGGGCAAGGTAGGTCTGTTGGTGGATGAATGGGGCACCTGGTGGGACGAGGAGCCTGGCACCATCGCCGGACACCTGTATCAGCAGAACGCCCTCCGCGACGCCTTCGTGGCTTCGCTGAGCCTGAACGTGTTCCACAAGTATACTGACCGTGTGAAGATGGCCAACATCGCACAGATCGTGAATGTGCTGCAATCGATGATTCTGACCGATCAGGAGGGTACGGGTCATATGGTTCTGACGCCGACCTATCACGTGTTTGAGATGTACACCCCGTTCCAGGAGGCTACCTATCTGCCCGTTGATTTGACAAGTGAGGTGATGGCTGTGAGCAAGGCCTACTTCAAGGAGAAGGCCGACGCGAAGGATGCCGGCTATCGTCCGTGTCCGATGCTCTCTGCCTCGGCTGCAAAGACCACTGATGGCAGCATCGTACTGGCTGTGACCAACGTGAGTCTCGACAAGGATCAGACCATCGACTTTGCCATCGACGGCTTCAATGCCAAGAGTGTCAGCGGTCGTATCCTCACTTCGAAGAATGTGGCTGACTATAATGATTTCCAACATCCCAACGTGGTGGCTCCCGCTGACTATAAGGACGCGAAGATTGCCAAAGGTGTGGTGACGGTGAAAGTGCCTGCGAAATCGATTATCGTGCTGAACATCAAATAAATAATAAATCCCGCCGTCTGGCGGGATTTTTTTATTTCAGGATGATACCTCCCATCGGTTGGATGGATACTTTCGCCTGACCATTCTTGTCGAACTTCAACTGACGGAGCTGCGAGCCTTTCTTGGGGTCATCGACGTAGTAATCCACCGTCTTGCCTGCCCACTCCTTCATCGTGACGGTCAAGGTCTTTGGCTGCGGCTCGGCATTCAGACCAGCCACATACCAATCGCCATCATGCTGGCGAGCCAATACCACATATTTGCCAGGATAACCAGCGAGGAAACGCGTATCTTCCCAAACCGTCGGCACCTGCTTCAGGAAATCGAGTTCGAACTGCGGGAGCTCGTCGAGATTGTTGGGCTGCATGGCGATACACTGGATGCGCGTGTTGATCGTAATAGCCGCTGCCATCTCAAAGATATCGGTGGTGTAACGCGGATGACGGCTCTTGTTATCGCGCGAGAGATACTTATTCATAATGGTGCCACCCCAATCCATCGGACCCATCGCATTGCGGATAAAGGGATGCATACAGAGTTCGAAAGCCTCGCTCTTGGCGTGACTCTCAGAGAAGAAGACATTCTCAGAGGCGAGCACAGCCTCGGAAGCCACATAGTTGGGATACATCTCTTCCCATCCGCGCGGCATCGTGCAGCCGTGGAAAATGACACCGAGACCATAGCGGTGGGCATCGTAGAGGATATCCTCGTAAAGCTGCATGGTACACTGCTTGTCGCCACCGAAGAAGTCGACCTTGATACCCTTCACGCCGATCTTCTGCAACCAAGCCATCTCTTTATCGCGTGCAATGGCCGTCGACATGCAGTCGCGCGGTGTCTGCGGGGCATCGTTCTCATAACCGTTGGAGTTGTACCAGAGCATCAGGCTCACGCCCTTCGACTGTGCATATTTCGAGAGTTCCTCGATCTTGTCGCGCCCGATGCGCTGATCCCACCAGTTGTCAACGAGACAGTATTCAAAGCCCATCTTTGAGGCGAGGTCGATGAACTGCACCTGATCGTCGTAGTTGATGCTCTCATCCTGCCACACGAGCCACGACCATGTATAACGACCAGGCTTAGCGGGATAGGGCTGTTCGGGCTGATACTTATTTTCCAACAAGACCCTGTTGACACGATTCTCGACGATGGGTTTCAGCGAGGCGCCAACGGTGATGGTGCGCCAAGGTGTGGTGTAAGGCAGAGGGATACCGGCATAGGGCGAGCCGTTGCCATTGTTCTCACCAGCCTGCGGGAAAGCGATGGTATAACCGGTCTCAGGAGCGTAGTCACTCAGATGAGAACCCACATAACTGCCGTCGACACCCGTCTCAGAAATCAGCACCCAAGCATTGTCGACATCATTCACCGGCACGCGGAACAAACATGGGAAGGTATAGCCCTGAGAGAAGCGCGATTTTTTCGCCATCGGGGCATCAGCCTCATAATCCTCCTCGTAGCTGGGTTTGGTACGCTCCCACCCCGTCATCGGACCGATCTGCGGACAGAGGAACGTGCAGGTCTGCTCGGGGAAATTGAACGATGAGACCTCGCGACGGATGACGCCACACTTGGGATTCTCGCCTGGACGAGGTATCTCGTAACGGAAGGCCACATTGTTGTTCCAGACACGGAATTCAACCGTCATTTCCTGTCCTTTGGCATTCTTGAACGGTATCTTGTAAAAATAGGTACATAGGGTAATCCTCTTTGTTTTCTCCTTAAACACGATATCGGAAATCTTCGAAGGTATCATGTACAGCGTGTCCACTTCTATCTTCTCCTTGAAAGACAAGCCCTTGGTAAAGTCGGCAAAATCGGCCTCAAAGCCCAGTTGTGAGGACTCCATTACCTGAAAACCGTCGTAATAGACGGCGTAGGTCGGTACCCCACCCTTCATTTCAATTTCCACCTCGACTCGGTTGTTGGGCGAGCCAAGAAAAATCTTCTGCGCCATCGCCACTGAGCTGGTCAGCAGTAACATTAAGAATAGTTTCTTTCTCATTTTTAATACTGTTTATGGGTTTTGTGTGCAAAGATAGTTATTTTTTGGTAAAACGCATTCTTGTTTCGATTTTTTTTTGTATCTTTGCACGCAAATTTTCTATTGATTAATTAATATTCATTATGAACGACAACAAAGTTATGAACATGGCAGCGGATAATATCCGTATCCTTGCTGCTTCGATGGTTGAAAAGGCAAAGTCGGGACATCCCGGCGGTGCTATGGGTGGTGCAGACTTCATCAACACCCTGTACAGTGAGTTCTTAGTGTATGACCCCGAGAATCCCGCTTGGGAGGGTCGCGACCGTTTCTTCCTCGATCCAGGTCACATGGCTCCGATGCTCTACAGCCAGCTCTGCCTCATCGGCAAGTACACGTTGGAGGATTTGCAGAACCTGCGTCAGTGGGGTTCAGTGACGCCTGGTCACCCTGAGCGTGAGATTGAGC
>JAEEGI010021550.1_pt1 | contig 12800 bp, 5 predicted proteins | sample 8958751 | NCBI WGS metagenome assembly JAEEGI01 (sample SAMN16246545, study PRJNA631951) | gut metagenome | biome: gut microbiome; feature: rumen; material: KS-attached | host: Bos | place: Iran: Karaj | collected 2018-10 | reverse complement strand
CCATTGTAGTTTGTAAGGAGTACCAGAATCAGCATATTGGTCGCAGATGTGTGTTGAATATGCTCATACGCGCTAAGGAAAAGGGGTTAAAAGAAGTTAGGGCTAATATTTATTCTTTTAATGCGCAAAGTCAAAAAATGTTTGAATCTGTGGGGTTCAAGAGGACAGAGGAAGAGTGGTATTGTTATCATATTACTGAGGATTGACGAATTCATATTTGTCGGGATAACAAGCGTGTATCATTTTGGCGGACTTACTATGGTTTCGGTATCATTATGGCGCTCTTATACAGAAAAAAGCACTGCGAAAGCAGTGCTTTTTTCAACGAAATTTGCCCTTCGGGCAAGTGAAATGTGCCTTCGGGCGTGAAATACGCCTGCGGCGTGTGAAATGCCTGCGGGCGTGAGTGGATTTATTTCATTTCACTTTGCGGCAGCGACGCAAAATATCACATTTGCCGCAAGGCAAATATTTCACATCGAGCGCAAGCGAGATATTTCACTCAAAAGCACCGGGGTTTTTCAACGAAATTTGCCATTCGGGCGCGGAAGGTCGGATCAGAACGGCCCCGGAAGCCTGAACCGATCACTGCCCGTCGCCGGGGACTGAGTATCGTTCGCGGCGACGTTTTTATTGCCGTATCTCGCTCGCTCCGTCGATCCCCCTCCCAAAACGCGGCCCGCTTGTGCGGGCTCGCGTTTTATTTTGAGGACGGTCGGGACTTTCCCGGTAAAAAGCCGCGAAGTCTATTCCGCTGCCTTGAAATTATAGATCGGCAGGATCCGCTCGACGATCTCTGCGGTCGGGCCGATCTGGGATACGATCTCATCCATTGTCTTATAGGCCATGGGCGACTCATCCAGAGTGTCCTCCGCCACGCAAGTGGAATAGATCCCCTCCATTTCAGTCTTGTACTCCTCCATGGAGAGTTTTGCGAATGCGTCCTTTCGGCTCATCAGTCTGCCGGCGCCGTGAGGGGCGCTGCAGTTCCAATCCTCGTTCCCTTTGCCGATGCAGATCAGGCTGCCGTCCCGCATATTGATGGGGATCAGCAGCTTTTCTCCGGCTTTGGCGGAAACAGAGCCTTTCCGAAGTATCATGGGATCCGTGTCGATGTAGTTGTGGATCGTAGTGAATTCTTCGACAGCGGTCAGGCCCATGCCGCGCAGGATCACGTCCGTCATTGCCTTTCGGTTCAGAACGGCATAGCGCTGCGTGATATGCATATCATGTATGTAATCCTCGAAGAGCCTGCCTTCCACGTAAGCCAGGGTCTTCGGAACAGGCGTGGCTTCCGCCCTCTGCTGACGAAGCTTTTTCAGCGTTTTATGGATCTCTTTGGAGTTGCCCTGCGCCTTCATATCCTTGATCATCTGATCGATCTGGTATCTGGCGCTTCCGCAAAGGGCTCTGAAGCCCTCTTCCTGATAGTACTCGCACACCTGCTTGCCCAGATGCCTGCTGCCGGAGTGCACGACCAGATAAAGCGATCCGTCCTCGCCGCGGTCGACCTCAATGAAATGATTGCCGCCGCCAAGCGTGCCGATGCTCCTGCGCGCACGGGGCAGGCCGACGTAGGGCGAGCACCGCAGCTGCTCCAGTTCTATTTCATCGTTCAGCGGATGGTGGGTATCCCGGATCTCACGCCCGCAGGGTATCTCCCGGCGGATCAGGGCGTCCAGCTTGTCGAAGTCGATCTCCCGTTCCGCAAGCTTTACGGTCTCCATACCGCAGCCTATATCTACGCCCACCATGCCGGGCACGACCTTGTCGATGATCGTCATGGTCGTGCCGATGGTGCAGCCCATCCCCGCGTGAACGTCCGGCATAATGCGGATCTTGCTTGCCGCAAAGGCCTCCTGATCACAGACAGCTTTGACCTGGCCGGCAGAAACGGGCTCCATTTCCGGCGTGTAACAGATCGCGGTATTGTATTTTCCTTCTATTAAAACCATAATGATCCCTTCTTTCGGAAAAACAGGGAGATCGGTATTTAAGCCCGTTCTCCCTGTCCGCCGCGGTATTCGGGCGGTGACGGCATCGCAGCCCCTCACGCCGCAATGGGCGCATACCTTTCGGAGTTTACGACGCTCAGCATGAAATCATAGGGGTTGAGCGTCCCGTCCATGACCATGGAGAAAATGCGGGGGCTGCAGCCGGAGACCAGCGCCACGCCCTGCTCGTTCGCCGTTACGGGCTGCTGGCGGTTGCGGCCGGCCACGTTCCAGAAGACGATCTGGGGCAGCCTGTATCCGGCGGCTTCGAACTTCCGCTTTGCGTTCTCAAAGTTCGTGAGAGACGAATTGAAAACGCAGCAGTCGAACTCCATATCCGAGATGATATAGAGCTTTTCGGGCAGATCCGACTGGGGTACGCTGTTCTTCACAGCCGCATCCAGGATCAGCTGAAATACTGCCTCGATATTCGTATTCGCGACCTCATTGAAAGACGCGATGTACCGAAGCCGGTCGGCGAAGGTCTCACCTTTGATTTCAATGAGCTCCGGATGCTCGGAGAACTCTATAAAATGATTTCGGTACGGTCCCTTCGCCCGTTCTGCGAAATACAGGCCGAGGGAAAGCGCGACGGAAGCGGGCTTCGGATCACTGACACAGTACATGGAACCGGAGGTGTCCACGACCGCGAGCGCGTTCTCATCGGATGCGAAGTCCGGGAGCGCGTTCCAGGTGGTGTTCAGGACCTGCTTTTCCTCGTCGGTGAGAGTTTCCAGATAGCAGTGATCGGTCCACATACCGTTCTCATAAAGATAGGGGTCGACAAGTTCATAGGGCAGCAGCGTGCCGGTATGGAGCTTCGCTTCACCCTTTTCGACCTTCTCCAGAAACTCAGTGTAGCGTTCCCTGTCATTGCGGAAAAAAGCGCGGCGGTACTTGAACATGGCCCTGGAAGGCTGCTTGGAATAGTCGAAGGTGTAATCCCGTTCGCGCAGGTTGTTCTCCAGAATGCGGATACGCTCGCGCAGGCGAACGAGAGCTTTCCGGTAATCCCTCTCCGTCAGGCCGAACGCCTTCGCGAGCTTCTTCGCCAGACGCACGGCGTCGTCATTGGAGGCGTTCACGGAGGGCAGCCACTTGCCCAGCAGGGACACCTCCCCGCCGTTGTCCTGCGCGGACAGGTCCGCTTCGAACTGCTCTTTCAAAAGGGCTGCGGTCTCTTTGCCGCAGGAAGTATCCAGCAGCACCAGGAGATCGTCCCAGCGGCCGTATTCCGCAACTCGACCGAGGTTCCGGAGCAGACTCTTCGGCTCGTTTTTGGCCAGCCAGCGAAGGATGCAGCGGAATACACGCCGCTCCCCCAGCCCGCCGCGCACGTCGCGGGCGAAAAAGAGGATCTTCATGGCAACGTCCGGATTCTCCGTATAGGCGCGCATGAAGCGCTCCTCTATCTCCTGATCGCTCTCGCGGCGCAGCGCGCCGACAGTGGCAAACAGGTCCAGGCAGTCCTTTCCCGTGCTGCGGTTGGTGACTGCGCCGTTCTCGGTATAGGTCTTGTTCGCTTCGTTCTTCAGGTATTCCAGCATGGGAAAGCCCTCCTTTGTCTTGTTGGAATAATGGGAGTGGACAGACCGCTGCGCAGGAGTTTGGAGCCCGGTCTCCCGGCTCATTCGGTCCGGCGGCCGTCCACTTCCCCAAGGCGCTAAACGCTTCGCCTGACCGCATTGACCGCTTCGGGAGTCTTTGCGGCGAGCCTCGATCAAGGTGTGGTTATCCGATCCGTGCGGTAGGCACCTTTCGGGGGCTGCCGGTGTATTTTTCGAGGTTTTGCTGCAAGCGCCTTTCATACAAAGCAAGGTGCGTGATTTTGAGCATAGCGGGGTACGATTCCCCGGTATGACTCAAAGTCGCCCGGTTTCGACCGGCAGCGGGCCGGAAGGTCCGCCGTTTGCGGTACACACCTTTTCGACATCGCGTGTCGCAGACAAAAACGGGACCCAAAGCGCACTTGGGGGATGCTGTTTGCCCTCCGCTGCAGTAGTAGCCAAATGTGTTGCTGTCCTGCGCTTTTCCTATGACGACTTCCGGAAGCAAATTTGCTTCCCGCCACAAGCGGTCCCAAATATGCAAGCCGGTTTCCGCCGGTATTGCTCAAAACAAGGCACTGTCAGGAGCGGGATTCGAACCCGCCGCACTTGGGGGACCCCTCGTGCGAAACCAAATATTCACCGGTATTGCTGTTGGTGCCTTTGCGTACCCTGTGTTCCTCAGCCCCGGCTTACGCCATTTCCCGCACGGAACACCGATACGCGGAGAGCTCTCCTAAACTGGCAAGGGGAGTGGCCTTAGATGCGGGATCAGGCCCTGTCGGCTCTCTTGCCAAGCCCATCGGAGACTCCCGAAACAAGACACAGGTTTAAGTTGCATGCGGGATTCGAACCCGCGGTCCCTCGGATACGAAACCGAGTGCTCTCCTTTAGAGCCAATGCAGAACAAGAATTGCTGTTTGTGTCTTTCTTTCTTCCCGGCCTGAGAGCGGATATCCCACTTTTTCAAGTGCCGAACGTATCCGCTCCGCCGCCGGAGGACCGAAGCCCCGCCTCAGCGCGTTTTTTCGCCCCTCGTTATTGAGCTCTTCTCTTTGCTGTCCGCGCTGTGCGAATATAAGCTATCAGATCGCGCCATGAAAATCATGGGAAAAAAGTTGCGAACTGTCCGTTTCAGTCGGATAGTTCGCAGCTTTCAGTCGTTTTTTATCGTTTTTTCAGGGAAAATTGCTTCGTGATCCGCTCTTGCAGCTGTCTGAGTATCGGATCCGGACCCAGGACCTGAAGCACCGGTCCGAAGGAAAGTATGCGGATCAGGATCTCCGTTTCGTCGCCCTGCTTGTACCAAAGAGTGATCCGGTAATGTTTCTCGTCTAACTGTTCCGTCTCTTTTTCCAGATCGGAGAAGTGGAGAAGCGCGCGTTCGAGGGCATTCCGTTCGTCCGTCAGGAGCATCGTCACCGTCTTTTCCCGATAATTCACGGGATGATACTCATATGAAGTATACGCCTCCATCAGCTTCACCGAACGGACGCGGGCCAGGTTGACGGTCAGCATCTTTCCCCCAAAGGAAGTTAGAAGGCGGAATTTGTCGTCCTTCGCCGAGTACTCCAACGTATAGGGAACACAGACGAAGCTGTGGAGTTTGCCCCGGCTGCTGCGGAACTTGACCCGGAGCTTCCGCCTTTCCTTCATTGCCTGAAGGACCGTCCGGAACATTTCGATATATCCCGGGTCGTCGTAAGGATCGGCATCGGCGTATCTATCGTAAAACACGAATACGCCCGGATCCCAGAGCGGCTCCGCGTCCTCCAGACCGTCGAGAGGCGGATCGAACAAGCGGATGCGAGGGTCTGCCAGCAGCGATTTCAGCCAGCGCTTCTCCAGAGTCGTCAGCGGCATGGAAGGAGTATGCCGGAGCGGAGTCGTCATTTCCCCGGTCAGCAGCGGCCAGCTGCCGTCGGTCAGCGCCGCGGGGATGGTGAGGACGCTTTCACCGAAGGCGGTTTCCCGCACGATCTCCGGAAGGTCCTTGCCTCTCAGATCGCCGGAAACCGCTCGGCCGAGTACCGACGCCACCGCTCGGTAGTACGTGCCGTATACTTCACTGAACAGCATTGCCGCCACCTCCGTACATCGACCGCATGGTCTCCAGATCCTCGTAGAAGCTCCTGACCGCAGTTTCGTCGGAGCAGGTCAGCTCCGCGATCCTCCCGATGAACGTCCGGAGCCAGGGCAGCATCTCCGATGCGTCGTAAACGTCGGCGCTGAATCGGAACAGCCCGTCTCCAAGCTGCTCAACGTACCCGCACCGCTTTTCCCGTTCCAGGCGGTCGATTATGTACTCCTCGCCTTTTTCGACTTTGACGGTCATCTCCAGATGATCCGTGGAATGACCGGAACCGAGAGAAACGCCCCAGAGATTTTCCCTCAACCGGTTCCGAAAACGGCTGTGCTTCTCCCATTCCCGGTCAACTTCGCCGGCCTTCACCTTTCGGACGTTGTCGATCCGGAAGAACATCGGCCTGTTCAGCCGATAGTGAAAGGCAAGGAGATACTGCCGCCCGGTCTGCGTGCTGACGTAGATCTGCAGCGGCAGGACGGTGTTCTGCCTTTCTTCGTTCCGCCGTGCGACAAACGACGTGATCTCCGTCGACCTGTGTTCACGGATCGCCAGAAGGAGCTCGTACAGCATCTCGCTGTCCAGCACATTAAGCAGATAATGATGCTTATAGCTGAAGTGATCCGTTCCCTCCGGCGTCCTGTCCAGCAGATAGGAACCGACAATGCCCAGGGGATCCGCTTCGGAAAAGAAATCCGCGGCGTCTCGCCAGGCGGCAAGGTCTACCCGGTCTGCGCTCCGTCGGTAAACGCTTTCCCGGCCACACTTCTCACATTCCAGAATTCCGAGCCGCGTGTATTCCTTCAGCTTCTCGCGAACGGTGGATTCATCGGGCACGCCGCTGTCGGAGAAGGCGGAATAGTACGAACCGGTCAGGCGGTCCATGACCTGCTTTGTCGTCATCGCCTCTCCGTCCGCCAGCAGATCCAGTACGTAAAAGTGGAGCGTGACGTCGTTGTCGGTGAAGCTCTTTGCCTTGAACGCCTTATAGAGAGGATTGTGGGGAACGCTTCTGTTGTCCACGGTCAGAAATACGGTCTTTCCGCTGTTATCCTGCCGGAACTCCACGTAATCTCCCAGCCAGCTTTCGATCCTCCGGCGCTCGTTATCATAGCTGCGGGCGCTCTTGCGGTCATACTGTTCCCGGCTCTTGAAGCCGTAGACATAGAACTCCCGCATGTATCCGCGGATCTTCTCGAAGCTTTTGATCAGTTCGCTGTAGGCCACGTCTTCACCTCCCCGCTTGTTGTCGTTGCGGTTTCAATTTATCTGTGTCTTTCCGTGAAGCATTCTCAAATACTTTTTCCGCAAATTACATGCCTGCTCGGAAGGAATATCCTGTTCCGCTTCGGCAGGTTCATTTTACTCGCTCCTCCCTGACATTGTATCGGCAGAACGACCTGATGTCAATGTCGTTGCGGCTCCTTTCGCACCACGTCCATAGAATCGGGGATCGCGTCGCCGCTGCCGGCCTGCGGACTTCACCCGACTTCCGGCAGAGTTCATAACAGGCGTCCTGCGGGGTCTCGCGCGGCGAATAGCCGCGGAGTTCCGCATGAAAAACCGGAGATCGGGACTTTGCCGCTCCGTCTCTCCGATCGAAGCGCGAATATTATTTATCATCGCAGCATATCGCGGATATTGTCGAAGACGAAAAAATGTGGTATTTTGACATTATGAAAAAAACGTAAGAGGAATGCTTCATTAATGAAAGAGACGGTCATATTTGCGCCGGGAGCTGGCGGAGCGGAGCTTCTGCGGAGCCTTGCCGGATCCGGCAGGAACACGCTGGGCTTTCGGATCGTCGGCTCTGTCGAGCTGGCCCGGATCGCGCTTGTGAGGAGCGGGATCGCGATCACCGATACTTTCCTGCCGAGGAAGGACGAGCCCTCCGTCATTGACTCCTTCCTGAAGGAGATAGCCTACTTTAAAAGCGCATCCTACGCCGATTCGGAATCCATGGCGTCCGCGCTGTCCGCTCTGCGATCCCTGATCCCGGAAAACGAAGCTGAAGTCATCCGCGAACAGCTGCCGGGGGGCGAATTTCCGGAGAAGAACGAAGCGCTGGCAAGCGTATACGACAGATATCTCACCAAGCTTGCGGGATCCGGAAGGATCGACACGGTTGGTCTGATCCGGAAAGCCCTGTCGGAGGCCGGAAGCATCGACGCGGATATCCTGACGCTGAAGGAATACCCTCTTTCCCCGCTTGAAAAAGCCCTTGCGGAGAAGCTGTCCGGCGGCAAGGTACGGGAGAGCTCGTTACCGGACCTGTTCCGGGCGGAGCCGAAGCCCCTGCGCGGCGCGGTCTTTTCCGAGTGCTACGGCGCATCCAACGAGGTGCGGGATATCCTCAGCTTCATTTATCGGAACAATATCCCGCTGGATCACTGTACCGTCGCCGTTGCGGAGACGATCGGCTACGCGGAGCTTTTCCACGACCTTTCCGTCGAGCACGGGATTCCCGTGAGTTTTGGCTGCGGGCTTCCCATCGCCGTTTCCAATCCCGCGAGGCTTCTGAAGCTCTATCATATATGGAACACCTCCGGCTACCGGGGGATCGACGCGCTGTCCGCCCTGATCATGAGCGAGGCTTTTGACCGCAGGCATCTGCAGGAGCTCCTTCCGGAGGGCAGGCAGATCAGCAGGGCCGGGTGGAAGGAGATCATCGCCGCCGCCGGTTCCCTCCGCCTCTCCGCAAATGCCGGAACCAACCGTCAGAAGCTGGCGGGATACGCTTCGGCATTGGAGAAGACAGAATACCGCAGCGAAGAACACAAAGGGCAGGCATTATACGTCCTGTCCTGTATTCGGACCATCGCAGAGGAGATGGAGAAAGGCCCGGCCTATCTTATCCATACTTATTCGAAGATCCGGGACGGCGCAGCCGGGCGTATCGACCGTTCCGCAGTGACCGTCATAGCGGGGATGATCGATGCCTACCTGCAATTTTCGGCGACCGATGATATCGACGAGATCATCCCGGCGATCCTGAATAAGACGGTCTCCTCTGAGAACAGCCGGGAAGGGCATCTCCACGTATGCGGTATCAGCGGGGCGATGGCGGCGCCCAGAGAATACCTCTTCGTCGCGGGCCTTTCCGCTGCCAATTTCCCCGGCTCCCCCACGGAGAACTATCTGCTGCTGGACAGCGATTACCGACTGTTCGGAGTGGAACCGCAGGTCCCCACCTCGTCGGTCCGCATCTTCCGGAAAAAGCAGGACCTGGAGAACCTCCTGCATCTTGCAGCCGCTCTCGGGCTCAAGGTCCGTCTGTCCTATTCCTCCTATGATCTTGCCGCATTGAAGGAAGTAAACCCATCCTCCGCGCTGAACGAGATCGCCGACGCGGTAAAAGCCTCCGGACAAGAAGAACCTTCTGCGCAGACGTTCCGCCATGTCGGGTTCTTTGAAGACCGGATCTCCAGGCATTCCGCGATCGGAATGGCTTACAGGGACGGAAAAAGCGTCGCTGCCGACGCCCCGCCCTCATTCGGCAGTCCGGCTGCAGGGGAAGCGGCGGACGCAAGCTGGTCCCCTTCCGCTATCGATGATTTCTTCAACTGCCCGAGACACTTTTTCCTGACCGGGATACTCGGTATCGAAGAACCTGAAGAGGACGACCCCTTTGAAGTGATCCATGCCGTCGAAGTCGGAATGCTTGCCCACAGCCTGATGGAGCAGCTTGGCAAAGATCATCCGCAGAAGGACGCATTCCTGAAACTGGCCGGCGAGGCATTCGACCGTTTCCTCCTTTCCCGTCCGCCGGTGCATCCGGAGGATGCCGAGCGGGAGAAGAAGCGGTTCCTTCGTATGATGCAGAACGCTTTTGAAACGGATCCGGGCATGGATATCGTTTTGTCCGAAGAAAAGAAAACGGTAACGCATCCGGTCGGCATCACCCTGCGCGGCATCCCCGACCGGGTGGAACGGACCAAAGACGGCAGATATCTGATCGTCGATTTCAAGACCGGCAGGAGGATCAATCACAAGAAAGACGATATCGCCACCTGCCTGCAGGTGCTTATCTACGCCTATATGATGGAGCAGTCCGGTTACGATATCGCGGGATGCGAATACCGGTACATCCGCAGCAGGAAGACCGTGACGTGCCGGTACGACGATGAGATGAAAGCAAAGCTGGCCGAGCGCCTCACGGAATTCCGCACCGCGCTTCGCTCCGGGGATTATCCCTGCGCGGAATCGGAGGACAGCTGCCGCTGGTGCAAGCTGAGTTCGATCTGCGGCAGGAACAGAAAAGCAGTTGAGGAAGAGGAGGAGGGCAGCGATGAATGACCTGATCCAAAAGGACCTGACGGCGAGGGACCGCATCGTCAGCGATATCGCCTCCAATTTCTTCGTGGAGGCCGGGGCCGGTTCCGGCAAGACCACGGTGCTTGTAAAGCGCATGGTTGCCATGGTGGAATCCGGGATCGACGTCAGCCGGATCTGCGCCATCACCTTCACCAAAGCCGCGGCGGGCGAATTCTACAGCCGGTTCCAGAATGCTCTTATAGCGCGCAGCGCAGCGGAAACGAAGGGCAGTGCACGGGCTTCCGGCGAGCTGGGCGATCCCACGGATGAGACCCGGAAACGCTGCCGGGATGCGCTGACCAATATCGACCTGTGCTTCATGGGGACCATCGACTCCTTCTGCAACATGGTCCTGAGCGAGCATCCCGCGGAGGCAGGCGTGCCTTCCAATGCGCGGGTGCTCTCCGACGATGAAATGGCGGCGCTTTACCGCAGGGAGTATTCCAGGCTCCAGAACGGTCAATACGGTACGGAGCTGCAGCAGATGAACCGGACCTTCCGTTCCCTGCACAGCTACCCGGATGATGTATTCCTGAAAACGCTGAAAATGCTGATGGAGCACCGAAACGCGGAGTTTCAGTTCCCGGAGCTTCCTGCCGGGGTCCCGGACGAGGTGTTCTCTGAAGAAAAAGCAGAGCTTCAAAGCCTGATAAAAGCCCTCCTTGCCCATCCGGAGTATGCATATGACGGCAAGGATCAGAAGAACAAAAAGTCCTGGGCGGCCCTGCTGGAAAGCGGAGAACAGCTTCTCGATTCCTGGAATGAAAGCATTCCGGAGATCATCCGGGTGCTCGGCAGCATCAAAAACCTCCGGCTTCTCCCGCAGCTGGATTTGAACAAGCTGGGTCCCTATGGAAGCGCATATTTCACGGCGCACATAGCCTGGAAGAAGGTCTCCTGGTACGAGTTTGACCCGGAAGCCTTTTCCGCGGTCCTGAACCGGCTGAAAGACTATCAGTACAGCCTGACGGTGAACTTTATCTCCCGATGTGTGAAGCGCATCTCGGATGAACTGAAGAAAGAGGGAGCCCTTTCCTTCTTCGATTACATGCTCTATCTCCGCGACATGCTGAAGCGGGACGCTGCCGGGGAAGGGCGGCTGATCCGCCATATCTATGATCGGCACAGGTATTTCCTGATCGACGAATTCCAGGACACGAACCCCATGCAGGCGGAGATCTTCTTCTATCTGACCGCGAAAACGCCCTGTGCGGAATGGCGGAAATGCGTGCCGCAGCCCGGCTCCCTGTTCATCGTCGGGGATCCCAAGCAGTCCATCTACCGCTTCCGCAGCGCCGACGTCGCCTCCTACCTGAGCGTCAAGGAGCTGTTCTGTGGAGAGATGGGAGAGGTCCTGTATCTTTCCCGCAACTTCCGTTCGACCTATGGGATGAACGCCTGGTTCAACCGGGTCTTCCGGGAGCTCCTGCCGGAGAACACGCCGGACCAGAGCCGCTTTGAGACGATCCCCCTGCCGGAGGAAAAGCCGGAGCCGGACGGCTGCTTCGGCGGCGTCTGGACCTATGCCTGCGGGAATGCGCCGAGCACGCCCCCGGAGGAGACGGCTCCTTATCGGGTGCTGGATATCGTGCGGGGCCTGGTTCACAACCCGACGCGGCGCATCAAAGGAAAGGGGGACAGCGAACCGAGGGAGATCCACTATGGCGACTTCATGCTGATCACCTATGGGAAAGGGAAGCTCGCGCAGTACACGTCCCTCTTCTCGGCTTACCGTATTCCCTTCCGCGTGGAAGGCAAGGTGGTATTCCGGGAGTGCCCCGCGCTCTGTTCCCTGGTCAACGTATACAAGGCCGTCGCGATGCCAAACGAAACCAGATACCTCTATGGGGCGCTGACGGACCCCCTGTACCGCATGAGCGAGAAGGAGCTTCTTCGGCTGAAGGGGCAGGGGCTGGTACTCAGCGTCTTTTCGGAGAATGAAAAACTCGACGAAGCGGAGCCCATCCGCAAGGCGCTCGCGGAATTGAAGGATCTGTATTTCCGTTCACAGGAAATGACGCCCGCCGCCCTGTTCAGTCTGCTGCTGGAGCAGTATGAATTGTTCCGGATCGTCGGGACCGATCATCTGGAGTATGTTTATTTCGCGCTGGAGCTGCTGCGTTCAGCGGAAAGCGCGGGTGAGATCCTGTCGCCCCAGGACGGCGCGATCTATCTGGAAAACCTCATTGCGGATGAGAGCGCGGCGGAGCGCTGCATCATGCTCGGCAGGAAGCAGGACTGCATCCATATCGCAAACCTCCATAAGGTCAAGGGCCTGGAAGCGCCCATCGTGATCCTGGCCGCTCAGAAGAAGACCAAGATCGATCCGGAAATCCGCATCGAACAGACGCCGGAGGGCGCCAGAGGCTGGGTCTTCCAGGTGAAGGATTCCCATGTCTCCGCTTCGTCCTATGCCGCGCAGCTGGAAGCGGAGAAGGGGAGCTTGATCGCGGAGAAAGACCGGCTTCTGTATGTGGCCGCCACCAGAGCCGCCAACGCCCTGATCGTCGGGGATATCCGAAAAACCGGCGGCGAACGCAGCAGCGATAATTCGTGGCTCTTCTTCGCGGAGCGGAGCGACGGAGATTTCTTCGAACAGCCGGGCGGCGGCTCCCTCTATGATCCTCCGTCGGAAACCAGACAGGCTTCCGATCTCTATGCGCAAAATCCCGCCCTCGATCTGGCCGCGCCGGGGCCGAGGGCCGCCAGCTTTGCGATCCTCCGCCCCAGCATGATCAAAACGAAGGCTCTGACGGCTTCCGAGGACGAATTGGACGACGAAGAAGCCGAAAACGTGCGCACGGACCGGCGGAAACGCAATCCCGCGCTGATCGGCACCATCGTCCACCGGCTGATGGAAAT
>JAEEGI010021546.1_pt1 | contig 12801 bp, 7 predicted proteins | sample 8958751 | NCBI WGS metagenome assembly JAEEGI01 (sample SAMN16246545, study PRJNA631951) | gut metagenome | biome: gut microbiome; feature: rumen; material: KS-attached | host: Bos | place: Iran: Karaj | collected 2018-10 | reverse complement strand
TAAATACCTACACGAACTCGACTATGAGCTGTTTGCCGAGGGCGTGCGCCAGCTTGTAGAGCGTCTCGATGGAAGGTGAACCTTTCGGAGTTTCGAAGCGTTGGTATGCCTGCGGGGTGATGTTTGCGCGACGCGCCACTTCGCTTTTCTTTTGACCCCTGCGCGCTTCGAATAGTTTGTATGCAATCTCGATTCGCGGGGAAAGCTCGACCGGGTAGAGCCCCTTGTCGGAATCGGGCATTGTCTTGGGGAGAATCATCGTGTTGCCGAGATCCAGGTCGCATTCCATCGCGCCGTCGAGGGCATCCTTCGCCTGCCTGAGGGCTTCCTCCTGCGTGTCGCCGAACGCGTTCACGTTGGGCAGATCGGGGAACGAAACTACGAAGCCCATGTCCTTGTCTTTCTCTATTTTCGCTGCGTAATTCATGGTTGATGCCCTTGCTTGGATTATATGGTAAAAATACAATATATTTGTTTATTTATCAATAGATTGGTTTATAAATTTGAGGACTTTTGGACCTATTTAATTTGAAAATTGTGCTCTGTTTATGTGGCTTTTGTGGGAATTATTAAGATTCTTATGGCAAAAAAGGGCTTTTTGTGTCATCGTCTGAATTGTTGCTCGTTTTTTTTGTTAATTTCAAATTATGGCTGGAAATCATGATTTTACTGAGAAGACGAGGGTTCAGGTACCCGCGACTTTGCACCTGTGTCGTCTTGGTTACAAGTATCTGCCTTTTATTAACGAATCTGAATATGATGCGAAAACGAATATTTTAAAAGAAGTATTCGTAAAAGCTGTGCAAAGATTAAATCCATCGGTGTCAGAAACAGAAATTCGCGATGTTCTGGGCGAACTGATTTCCAAATGTTCAAACGATGACTTAGGTCGCGAGTTTTACAAACGTGTAACGCAGAATACGGGCGTTCGCATTATTGACTTTGAACATCCAGAAAATAACGACTGGCATTGCACAACAGAGTTCACTTGCGAAAACAAAGATACTTCAGATAATTTCCGCCCTGACATTACATGCTTCATTAATGGGCTTCCACTAGTTTTTATTGAAGTAAAGATTCCAAATAATCATAATGGAATTTTAGCGGAGCGCGATCGTATCAACAAACGTATGGCGAACCCGGCGTTCAAGACGTTTTTCAATGTTACGCAGTTCATGATTTTCAGCAATAATCAGGAATATGATACTGAAAGTATTGTTCCGATTAGTGGAGCCTTTTATGCGACTCCGAGCAAGAAAAAGGCGTTCTTTAGCGTATTCCGTGAAGCGGATAAGGATATTCTAGATAAAAGCGGTTATACGGATGCCATTGATGAATCAGTGGAAAAAGAAATCCTTACCCGCATGAATTGCATTCCAATTAAGGTGCTGCCGGAATATCAGACAAATAAGCTGCCGACAACCCCAACGAACCGAATCATCACATCAATGCTTTCAAAAGAACGTTTGCTGTTCATTTTGAATTATGGCATTGCATATGTAGACGAGAAATGGGAAGACGAAAACAAGGTTACACATTATGAGTTGCAGAAGCACATTATGCGTTATCAGCAACTTTTTGCAACCTATGCAATTCGTCGTAAACTATCGGAAGGGGTGAAAAGCGGCATTATCTGGCACACGCAAGGATCTGGCAAAACGGCTCTTGCTTATTATTCCGTAAAGTCATTGCGGAATTATTATGCCGAAAGGCAAATTCCAGCAAAGTTCTATTTCATTGTTGATCGAATCGACTTGATGGAACAGGCTACAGAGGAGTTTCAAAAACGTGGCCTCGTAGTGCAGAATGCACAAGATCGCGATACATTGATGAAAAATATCAAGGATAAGAAAATCATTTATAATGAGGATGGAAAGCCTGAAATCACGGTGGTAAATATCCAGAAATTCAAGGAAGATCGCCAAAAGGTTGATGTTCAAGACGCCTATAATACAAAAATTCAGAGAATCTTTTTTATTGATGAAGCTCATCGTGGCTATGATCCCAAAGGCTCGTTTCTTGCGAATCTTCTAGAAGCGGATAAGGAAGCGGTAAAAATCGCTCTTACTGGAACTCCGCTATTGAAAGCGGAAAAGGCCTCTTGGAGGGTCTTTGGCAATTACATCGATACTTACTATTACGACAAGTCTATTGCGGACGGCTATACGCTCAAGTTGATGCGTGAAGTCATTGAAACGAGTTATCGAGAAAAGATTACGAAAATTCTTGATTCTCTCGGTGCAACGAAAGTAAAAAAATCTGATATCGACAGGAATAAGATTATAGAGAGTGATTCTTACTTGAACGCTCTACTGGATTACATTATTGCTGATTTAAAGCGTTCTCGAATCCATGCGGATTGTGATGTGATGGCAGGAATGGTTGTCTGTGAGACAAATCCGCAGGCAAGGAAGATATACAAGTTGTTTAGTGAACGCATGCAGAAAGAAGAGAAACCATTGCAAGGTTATCTTATTTTGCATGATGAAGGCGACAAGGCAACGCGTAAAGACAGCATCAGCGAATTCAAGAGTAAGGAATCTATTGATTTACTGTTCGTAAACAATATGCTTTTGACCGGATTTGATGCACCGCGACTCAAGAAACTTTATTTATGCAGAAAGTTGGATGGTCATGGCTTGTTGCAAGCTCTTACACGAGTAAATCGCAAATATCGTGATTTTAAATACGGTTATATTGTTGACTTCGCAAATATTCGCGAAAATTTTGATGCGACAAATGACATGTATCTCCGTGAGTTGAACAAGACTGTTGGAGATGATGTTGAAGATTTGCCAGCCGTTGGCACAACCTTGATGCTTTCTAAGGAAGAAATTGAGGAAAAACTAAACGAAATTAAGGACGCGCTTTGGTCGTTTGATACATCAAATAAAGAAAATTTCCGATTGCAAGTAGATGAAATAGATATTGATCACAAGGATGAACTTTATAAGTTGCGTCATGCTCTTGAAGAGGCCAAGGCTCTTGCGAATCATGTAAGAGCATTCGGCGATGATGAGATGAAACAGAAGATGGAGTCCATCAAACCGGGAGATCTATCTGTACTTGCTAGCGAAGTGAATAGGCGTATTGAGCATTTTAATATGCTAGAGGGTTCTGGCCACAAGGACGAAGTTTCCGGAATCATTAACGAAGCGATTTCGGAACTAGAATTCAGGATAGAAAAGAAGGGCGAAGAAGAACTCAGGATAGCGATTAACGATCTTAAAGAACAATACGAGAGAGTTCAACACGAATTTGATTCGAATTTTGACCCGAATGAAGATAATTTTATAGTTCTTTCCCAGGCTTTTAAGGAATTTTTCCGCAAACGTGGTTTTGTACCGAATAGTGTGGCAGAAGCCAAGGAAGATGTTCAGTATATGGATTCGGTGATGAAACGTATTCGTGAAATTAATATCCGTAATGAAAGATTGAAGCGGGCGTACAACGAAGATGAAAAATTCGCCAGAATTCATAAGCGTATTGTTGAAGAAAATGGTGTGCGCAAAATACCTCCCCACAGGCCTGTAATTTCCGACAACGAACGCATAATTTGCGAAAATCTTTTGTCTATCAAAAAAATGGTGGATGACACGATTTATTACAATGTTCAGGTTTTGCAGAATAAGCCGGTCTTTGACCAAGGAATACTGAGATCCGTAAGCAACAAACTTATGGAAATGAATATTGATGCGACACTAGATGATCGTAAATTCATCAGAAACCAAATCTCTTACGAGTATCTAAATACCTACATTTACGCAGTATAAAGCAGGATTATAATGGAAATTCAAGAAATTGAAAATTCTACCAAGAGCCTTATTGATTCGCTGAAAAGTGCTTGCGGTGCTCTCGGACTTGGCAATAGCGGTGATGAATACCGCATTATTGTCCAAATGTTTTTGTACAAGTACTTTAATGATAAGTTTGGCTACGAAGCGAAGAAATTATCAAACAAGTACGGGAAGCGTTTAGCCAGTGCTGAAAAGTGGGATGCGGAATATGATAAGTTTTCTGAAGACGAAGTAGAGGATTTATTCTCGTATCTTCCTGAGGCGACGCCGCTTCTTTATCCCCGTCATACATTAGGGCATCTTTTTAATGCTCAGCAACAGGGCGGATTTGCAGACTTGCTGGATGCAACATTGGTTGAAATATCCAATTTGAATGCAGATGTCTTTTCGATGATTACTGATGACCAGTCTAGAGTAGAGGTCTTTCAGAGATTTACAGATGTCGTGAGAGATAGGGGCAAACGTGACGAGTTCGCAATTTCGCTCGTGCAGGAACTTTCCAATCCTAAAAATAATTTCGAACCAATTTTCTCTCTGAAATATGACTTTTTCTCCACAATGTTTGAATATCTGATTTCAGACTACAACAAGGATGGTGGAGGAAAATACGCAGAATATTACACGCCCAAGGCTGTCGCTACTATTATGGCGAGGATGCTGGTAAAGGACGATGAAAAATTACGTGGAGTTAGTTGCTACGATCCTGCTTCCGGAACCGGAACTCTTTTGATGGCGTTGGCACACCAAATTGGCGAAAAAAGATGCTCGATTTACAGTCAGGATATCAGCCAAAAATCAACAGATATGTTGAGATTGAACCTGATCTTGAATAATCTTGTTGGATCGATACCCAATGTCGTTCAGGGTAACACGCTTATGAATCCCGCACATAAGGATTCTGACGGCACCCTGAAAAAGTTTAATTTCATTGTGAGCAATCCTCCGTTTAACCTCGATTTCCCCGGTTTCCGTGATACTATTGCAGCAGATACGACTAGATTTTGGGCAGGAGTTCCGAACGTACCCAAAACAATCGATCCTAAGAAGCCTAAGATGAAGATTTACCTGTGCTTTATTCAGCACATGTTGAATTCTCTTAAAGATGACGGTAGAGGTGCAATTGTTGTGCCGACGGGCTTTATAACTTCTTCGCAGACGATAGAGCAGAATATTCTTTCTAAAGTAGTTGATGAACACGTAATTTATGGCTGTGTTTCTATGCCATCGAACGTATTTGCGACAACTGGCACGAATGTGTCTATTATTTTCTTTGATAAGCGCAGAAAGCATGACAAGGTTGTCTTGATTGATGCGTCAAAACTGGGCGAAGATTACAAGGATGGCAATAACCAGCGTCACCGCTTGCGCGATTTTGAAGTTGACCAAATTGTAAATACGTTCCGTGAACAGAAAGCAATAGATGATTTTTCTGTTGTCGTTGATTTTGATGAAATCAAGGCAAAGAAGTATAGTCTCTCTGCGGGTCAGTATTTTGATGTGAAGATTGAACACATCGATATAACGGCGAAGGAGTTTAAGTCCCGCGTCGAAGACTACAAGGCGAAACTTTCGGAGCAGTTCAAGATGGCAAATAAATTGGATAAGGAAATTCTTAGCAACTTGGACGACTTGGAGTTTGGGAAGTAATGTTGAATTTCGAGTTTTTCAAACTAAGCGAACTTGCGGAAGTAATTGTAAGTGGTGTTGATAAAAAGAGCAAGCCTGGACAAAAGGAGGTCAGGCTTTGCAATTTTACCGATGTTTACTACAACTGGGCTATTACATCGTCATTATTCGACTCGTTTATGGTTGCTACCGCCAAAGATAATGAAATAGAAGCGTTGTCTATCAAAAAGGGATATGTCGCGTTAACGAAGGATAGCGAGACAAGGTATGATATAGGTATATCGACCTATATAGCGGATGAATTCGATGACGTTGTTTTGGGCTACCATTGTGCCTTGATAAAGCCAAATGAGAAGGTCTTATGCGGTAAGTATCTAAATTGCCTATTGCAGACGCAGTACGCTCGTACCTATTTCGCCAACAACGCAAAAGGCAGCGGCCAAAGATATTCTTTGACGCAAGATTGCTTGAACGACATGAAAATTCCTCTGCCGATGAAGAATGGTCGTGTTGATATGGATTACCAGGAAAAAGTCGGCAATCTCTTTTCATCAATCGACCGAAAAATTGAAATCAATCAGCAGATAAATCGGAATTTAGAGGAGCTAGCGCGTCTCATTTACGATTACTGGTTTGTGCAGTTTGATTTCCCCGACAAGAACGGCAAGCCGTATAAATCAAGCTGCGGAAAAATGGTGTGGAATGGGACGCTTAAAAGAGAAATTCCAGAGGGCTGGCAACTAAAAAGAATTGAAGATGTTTGCGAAAGGATTCAGTCCGGTGGAACACCGGCTACATCAAGAAAAGATTTGTATGACGGTTCGTTGAATTGGTTTAGTACGCAAGAACTTCAAGACAATTTCCTTTTTGATAGCATCAAACACATAAGCCCTAATGCATTAAAAGAAAGCTCGGCAAAATTGTTTCCCAAAGACACCATTCTCATAGCGATTTACGCTGCACCTACTGTTGGCAGACTGGGAATTTTAACCGAAGATTCGGCCTTTAACCAAGCTTGCTGCGGCTTTGTCGTCAACAAAGAGACTGTTTCAAAAGAATACCTTTTCCTCCATTTAAAACAATCTCGTGATAAATTGAATACACTTTCAGGTGGAACTGCTCAAAAAAATTTAAATGTCGGAAAAATGCAGAACTTTGAAATTTTGGTTCCGCCGTATGAAATCATGGACTTGTTTACTCATCAAGTCGGGAAAATGTTTGATAAGATAAAACAAACATCCGAAGAATCAAAGAATTTGACAAACCTACGCGATTTCCTTTTACCGCTTCTAATGAACGGTCAAGTGTCTTTACGCGGCTAAATTCCGATTTATCTGCTGATTGATTTCAATTTTTTTGTCTATTGACGAAAAGAAATTGCCTACCTTTTCCTGGTAATCGGTATCAATCCGACCGTTCTTCATCGGCAGAGGAATTTTCATATCGTTCAAGCAGTCTTGTGTCAAAGAATACCTTTGACCACTGCCTTTCGCGTTATTTGCAAAATAAGTACGAGCGTATTGCGTCTGCAACAGGCAATTTAAATACTTGCCACAAAGCATTTTTTCGTTTGGCTTTATCAAGGCGCAATGATAACCTAGAACAACACCATCTAAATCATCCGCAATATAGGTAGATATACCTATATCATATCTTGTCTCACTGTCCTTCGTTAATGCGACATACCCCTTTTTGATAGACAACGTTTTTATTTCGTTATCCTTGGCTGTAGCGACCATAAATGATTCGAGAAGCGACGACGTAATAGCCCAGTTATAGTAAACATCGGTAAAGTTGCAAAGCTTAACCTCTTTTTGTCCGGGCTTGCTCTTTTTATCGACTCCGCTTACAATTACTTCCGCAAGTTCACTTAGCTTGAAAAACTTAAAATCTACCATTACTTTTCAAACTCCAGGTCGTCCAAGTTGCCAAGAATTTCCTTATCCAGTTTGTTCGCCGTCTTGAACTGCTCTGAAAGTCTCGTCTTGTAGTCGTCAACACGGCCTTTGAACTCTTTCGACGTTATATCGACGTGTTCAATCTTCACATCAAAATACTGACCAGCAGACAAACTATACTTCTTCGCCTTGATTTCATCGAAATCAACGACAACGGAGAAATCGTCCACGCTTTTTTGCTGACAGAACGTGTTTACAATCTGGTCAACTTCAAAATCGCGCAAACGGTGGCGCTGGTTATTGCCATCCTTGTAATCTTCTCCTAGCTTAGAGGCGTCTATCAAAACAACCTTGTCATGCTTTCTACGCTTGTCAAAGAAAAGGATTGACACGTTCGTTCCTGTCGTTGCAAACACATTCGACGGCATCGAGACGCAACCATAAATGATATGTTCATCGACAACACGGGAAAGAATTTTCTGTTCGATGCTCTGCGACGAGGTGATAAATCCAGTCGGCACAACGATGGCGCCTCTACCGTTTTCCTTCAACGAATTAAGCATGTGCTGGATGAAGCACAGGTAAATTTTCATCTTGGGCTTGTCGGGATTTATTTCCTTCGGCACATTGGGAACACCTGCCCAGAAGCGAGTCGTCATAGCCGCGATGGTAGCGCGTTCATCCGGGAAATCCAGGTTGAACGGCGGATTACTCACGATAAAGTCGAACTTCTTCAAGGCGCCGTCCTTATCCTTGTGCGCGGGATGCGTCAAGGTATTGCCTTGAACGATATTCGGGATTGAACCGACAAGGTTATTCAAGATAAGGTTCAATCTCAACATATCGGACGATTTTTGGCTAATGTCCTGACTGTAAATCGTGCAGCGTTTTTCACCGATGCGGTGAGCAAGGGCCATAAGCAATGTACCCGTTCCCGCTGTCTGGTCATAACAGCTCACGCCACGCAGTTCTTCATCGTCGCCCACTAGCATTCGCGCCATGATGGTAGCGACTGCTTTGGGCGTATAGTATTCTGCATACTTTCCGCCGCCATCCTTGTTATAGTCAGAAATAAGATACTCGAACATCGTCGAGAAAAAGTCGTATTTCAGATTGAAGATTGGTTCAAAGTTGTTCTGCGGATTTGCCAGTTCTTGAACAAGCGACAGAGCAAATTTATCGCGTTCACCTTTGTTTCGCACAACATCGGTAAACGCTTGGAACACCTCGATTTTTGACTGGTCGTCCGTTACCATCGAGAACACTTCTTCATTCAGCTTTGAAATTTCAAGCAGAGTTCCATCAAGCAGGTCGGCAAACCCCGCCTGCTGTTGTGCGTTATAAAGATGCCCAATGGTATGTCGTGGCAAAAGGCGCGGTGTTGCTTCCGGCAGAAAGTCGAAAAGGTCTTGAACCTCGTCTTCCGTAAACTTGTCGTATTCTTCATCCCACTTTTCAGCTTCGCTAAGACGCTTGCCGAACGCTTTTGTCTTCTTGGCCTCATATCCGAACTTGTCATTGAAATACTTGTACAGGAACATCTGCACGATGATTCTGTATTCGTCACCGCTGTTTCCGAGGCCGCGAGAACCGCAGGCGCCCTTCAAGGAATCAATCAGCTTCTTGGTGGAGGTTTCAATCTGGTCGATATTCATAAATGCGTTTCCTTACGCTTGCAAGTAGGTATTGAGGTATTCTTTCGCTATCTGATTACGAATAAACAAGCGGTCTTCACGAGACGCCTTTATGTTCATATCAAAAAGCAAATTAGTCACACTACTCATTATACCATCGTTAAAGACTGGTTCATTGTGCAAGATTTGCACATTATAGTAAATGGAGTCGTCCACCATCTTCTTCACCTGTATCAGGTTCTCGCAAATAATCCTTTCCTTCTCGGAAATGATGGGCTTATTGGGAGGAATGGGGCGCCTCTCGTTTTCCTCAACGATGCGCTTGTGGATTCTCACGAACTTTTCGTCGTCCCTGTACGCCGCTTTCAGCTGGCGATTACGACGGTTAATTTCGCGGATTCTCAGCATCACGCCATCCATGTACTGCACATCTTCTTTCGCCTCCGCAACATTCTGCGGAGTCAAATTACGCTTTCTAAAAAACGCCTTGAACTCACTCGCAAGCGACACATACTTGTCTTCAACCTTGTCGAAGTTGTTTTCAAACTCTCTCTTGACCGAGTTGTAGCGTTCGCGCAAATCGTTTATCACGATTTTAAGCTCTTCCTCGCCCGTCTTCCTAAACGAGAACTCCAGTTCAGCCAAAGCCTCGTTCATAATGGCGGTCACTTCATCCTTGTGTCCCGTTCCTTCAAGCAGGTTGAAATGTTCAATACGACGGTTCACCTCGTTGCAGAGTTTCGGCAAATCACCGGGCTTTAAAGACTTGATTTTTTCCTTCGTCTTTTCGTCGCCGAAAGCTCTCACCATATTTGCAAGAGCTTTGGCATCTTCAAGTGCGTTCCTCAAGCGGTACAATTCACCCTTGTTCTCGATGGGGATTTCGTCCACCTGCAACCTAAATTCTTCCTTGTTATCAAGGTCATAATTCCAGAGAACATCGCGAATTTCTTCCAGCTTTGCATCTATTTCTTCCTGGGAGAGCATCAAAGTGCAGCCGACACTGGGCAGACCGTCAATAACATCGTCGTCAGTCGTTCTGCTCAACTCCTGCAAATACATGTTGTTCGTTTCTTCAAAGTTCTTCTGAATGTTTGCAAAGTCAACGATGTAGCCGTACTTGAAGTCGCGATAAGTTCTGTTCACTCGCGTAAGAGCCTGCAACAGCGTATGACCGTCCAGTTTTCTGCACAGATAAAGTTTTTTAAGTCTTGGCGCATCGAAGCCAGTCAAAAGCATACTGTTTACAAACAGAATGTCGATGGACTCTTTTTTCTTGAACTCAAGAACATCTTCCTTTCGGGTTTTCTTGTCACCTTCATCATGAAGAATCAAATAGGAGCGCAGCGGATGTTCGTCATTCTTCATCCGTTCCTCGAACAGCTGCTGCATCTTCCTCGCTTGCGGGTTCGTCTCGCAGACGACCATACCAGCCATCACCTTGCAATCCATCTGTATTCGCGAGCGACGCAGGTCGTAGATGATGTAATCAAGCAGTCCATTCAAGTAGGACTCATGTTCAAAAATCTTTCTTCTGTCGATGTCCGACTTCTTCACCTTTACATTTGCGCCCAATCTGTCGAGAATGGCCGTTATCTTTTCGCGATAGGTCGTTTCGATGATTTCACGCATCAGTTTAAGCGTGTAACCGTCCGCGATGGACTTGTCGTAGTAATAGGTGTCGATATAGTTGCCAAAGACACGCCAAGAAGCACGTTCAGCTTTCAGAAGCGGCGTTCCTGTCAAGGCAATCTTGATAGAATCCGGGTCAGCGTCGAACAGGTTCGGCAAGAAGGAGCCTTCGGGATTGTAGCCTCGATGCGCTTCGTCGATGAAGAATATTCTTTGAAGTCTTGTATTGTAGCCGCCGTCAATTTCAACTTTGCGGTGGTCTTCCTTGAACTTTTGAATGTTCACCACCGTTATTTCGGCCTTTCCTTCCTTGTTATAGGTAGAAACCTTATCCTTGAGGTTATCCATCAAAGTGTCGCGGTCTTGCGCCGTTTGAACGGCGAGGCCGCGCTTCTGAAACTCATCCGTCGCCTGTTCCATCAAGTCAATTCTATCGACAATGAAATAGAACTTGACCGGAATACTCTGGGCGGAGAAATAGTCCGTAAGGGACTTCACTGAATAATAGGCCAACGCAGTCTTTCCCGACCCCTGCGTGTGCCAAATGATGCCTCCGCGTACACCTTCCGACAATTTCTTGCGAATTGCAAAAGTCGCAAAGAGCTGCTGATAGCGCATTACGTGCTTTTGAAGCTCGTAATGTTCCACTTCGTTTTCATCCTTCCAGACTTCATCCACATAGGCGAAGCTGTAGTTCAGAATGAAAAGGAAACGCTTCTTGGAAAGCATCGAAGTGATGATTCTATTCGTAGGCGTGTTCGGATTCTTGTTCGTCTGGTATTCCGGCAGCATCTTAATCGGGATGCAGTTTCGGTGTTCCAGGATTTCCTTTTCTACATCTTCGGGCAAATCTTCCCTGTAGCCACTTTCAGACAGAATCTTCGCGTTTGCTTCCCTAAACACATTGAAGAACACCTTCTTCTTGCTTATCGACGCATAAAATGCGCCGCTTATCGGTACGATGCTTTCGTTATCGTATTCTTGGTTGTTGCTGAATATCATCAGCTGTGTCACGTTGAGGAACTTGCGGAAAGCATTATTCGCCATGCGCTCATTGGTACGGTCTCTTTCGGCAATGATGCCCTGGCGATTGTTCGGTATCTTTACCTCGATAAAGGCAAGTGGCAATCCGTTCACGAAACAGGTAATGTCCGGGCGAAATTCGTCCGTCGTTTCCTCATTACGGCAGGTAAACTCGGTTGTGCAGTGCCAATCGTTATTATCCGGGTTGTCGAAGTCGATAAATTTCAGTCCCGACTTCTGCGTTACCAGTTTATAAAATTCACGTCCCAGGTCGTCGTTGCCACTCTTGCTTATGAGTTCCGACAAAGCAGATGCTACATCCTGCTCGGATGCCTCGGGATTTAGTCGCTGGACTGCGGACTTAAATATGCCAGTCAAGATGTTCGTACTAGCATCGTAATCGTCTTCGGTAATATGGGACAGGTACTTGTAGCCAAGGCGGCAAAGATGCACCGCCGCAGGCACCTGTACTCTAGTCTTCTCGGAAAATTCGTTATATCCAGCCATATTGCGAAATTAACAAAATTTTTGAACATTATTCAATTTATATTCAAAAATTGTCAATTTGATGTCATTTTCCCCTAAACCGAGCGACGCCGGTTTAGGTAGAAAACTTCATCTTCGCAGCCGTTTAAGCTAGGGTAGGTTCTTTAAACATTCCTCAACAATCGGCCATACCGTCGGAGCAACCCCCTTCAACCAGCCGACAACTTTGTTCAATTTGTAAACAAACTGAAACAAAGTGACGATTTTTCCAAACCAAGTGGTCTTTTTCCACCACTTTTTAGCCCTGTTCAACTGCTTTCTCACTTTTTTCTTCATAATAGCCTCTCTTGGCTTATATAGTTCTTCAGTAGTTTATAAGGTTTTGCTACTGAAACGCTTCCTACTTTCCATATAGCAGGTAAGCGTCTTTTTTGGGGATAATCCTATGTAGAGTTCAAAGACTGGCCCTTATCCCATGGTTCGCATCGAACTCTCAATGTATTGTTGTTTTCCTTAGGCTTACCCCTTTCACGATTTCCAACTGGAAACTATATCACTCTTAGCCTTTTACCCGTCCGTACCGCGCTTGTAGCGCGTTTTTTGGTGTTTTTGGGGCTGTTTATAAGCCTTTAGGCGAAAACGCCTTGTAGAGCGTTCCTGCCGCTAGTTTTGGCGACATGAACGAATCGTTCCGCGACTATAAGG
>JAEEGI010021545.1_pt1 | contig 12801 bp, 10 predicted proteins | sample 8958751 | NCBI WGS metagenome assembly JAEEGI01 (sample SAMN16246545, study PRJNA631951) | gut metagenome | biome: gut microbiome; feature: rumen; material: KS-attached | host: Bos | place: Iran: Karaj | collected 2018-10 | reverse complement strand
TTGTCCGAGGCCTGTCCCCAGAACGATTGCCGTCTTTGGACTGGTGGACATCCTTTGCTTTAGCCAGGATGCTGTTTCTTGAATTTTTGCGTACATAGCCTATAATGTTTTGGTTAAACAAATCTTCTTGCTCAAGCATGAACTTGATGTTGACGGGAATGACGTAGAAGGCCTTGCGCAGCTCGTCGCCCAGCTCCCCGGCATCGTTCAGCCGTGTAGCGTCTTTCTCGGTGGTGATGATGACCTTGGGCGAGGGCATGGCCTCGAACGTGGCACTGAGCCGCTGGAGGTCTTTGTGGGTGAAGTTGTGGTGGTCGGCAAAGGTCATCGGTGTGATGCTCTTGACCTGGGACTTCAGGTCTTCCATTAGCTGGCGCGGCGAGGCGATGCCCGTCAGCAGCAGCACGTTGTAGTTGGAAAGCTGTGACGACGTCACGTTACTGCGGACCTGAGGGAAGACGGGGTGCAGTTCACCGTACTCCAGCGTGGAGAAGTAGAGGGTCTGATAGGGGAAGAGGCTCATGGCGCGGGTGATGACGCGGTACTCCATGGGTTTCAGCTCTTTCGGGCACTTGGTGACGATGACGATGTCGGCGCGGTTCTTGCCTGGTAGGGGTTCGCGCAGTCTGCCTGCGGGCAGCAGCTTGTCGTAAATGATCAGGCGGTGGTAGTCGACTAGCAGGATGTTGATGCCAGGTTTTACGTAGCGGTGCTGGAAGGCATCGTCGAGGAGTATGACATCAACGGTGTCGTCTTCGGTCAGCTGGGCTATGCCCTGTCTGCGGTTCTTGTCGACGGCAACGGTGATGCTGGGGAACTTCTGCTTCATCTGGTAGGGCTCATCGCCAATCTGCCGCATGGGCGTGTCCTTGTCGGCCAACACGTAACCGTGGCTCTTGCGCTTGTAGCCACGGCTCAGTACAGCCACTTTAAACTGGTCTTTCAATAACTTGACGAGGTATTCCACATGGGGCGTCTTGCCTGTGCCTCCAACGGTGATGTTGCCTACGGAGATGATGGGTACTTTATAGTCCTGGCTCTTCAGGATTCCCACATCGAAGAGGAAATTCCTGAAGCGTACCCCTAAGCCGTAAAGCCAGCTTAGCGGCAGCAGCCATTCGTTGATTTTTATAAAGTCCCCTTCCATGATGGGCAGTTCTTTTTGGCAGTTAGACTTTTTTTAGAAATTCAGGAGGTAGGGCAGGCGTGCCTGGAGGCGGTTGCGCTGCTGGTCACGGCGGGCGTTGAGCAGGGGCTGATAGAGCTCACCCAGAATCTCGCGCAGTTCGCCGTTGAGGTAGGAATCCTTCTTCTGTCCCATATCCATCAGGTCTTCATACCACGGGGCTGGGGCAGGGTAGTTCTTCTGGTGGTATTCTGTGAGCTTGGCCAGTTCTGCCGCTTTCTTGACGGCATCGTCCAAGGAACCGAGCTTGTCGACCAGCTTGATGGGCAGGGCATCAGTAGCTAACCATACGCGGCCCTGGGCTATCTCGTGTACCTGATCGCGAGTCATCTTGCGACCCTCGGCCACGATGCTGAGGAACGTCTCGTAGCCACGGTTAACGTAGGTCTGCATGAACTTCAACTCCTGCGCGTTGTCTTTGCTTAATATCAAGTTCTCTTCGAAGTCGGTATAATTGTTGGTCTTTGTGCCATCGAAAGTGACTCCCAGTTTGTCGGTCACTAAGCCTGAGAAGTTGGGAATCAGTCCGAAAATGCCGATGCTGCCCGTGATGGTGGTCGGTTCGGCAAAGATGTAGTCGCCGTTGGAACTGATCATGTAGCCGCCCGAGGCTGCCACGCCGCCCATCGATACCACCACCGGCTTCTTGGCCTTCAACTGTTTGATGGCGTGATTGATTTGCTCAGAGGCTACGGCACTGCCACCGGGGGAATTGACGCGCAGCACGACGGCCTTCACGTTATCGTCATCGGCCAGCTTGTTGAGGTCGTCGACAGTCTCCTTGCCAATGATGTTATGCTCGGTGGAGAACATGCTGGTTTTCTGGTCGATGATTTCGCCATAGGCGTAGTAGACGGCCACCTCATCGCCCTTCTCGTCTGTGGTGGGCAGGGCTATCATGTCGCTGAGCAGCAGCTGGTTGATGTCGTCGTCGAGGTCGGCCCCCAAAAGGCGGTTGACGGTTGGCTTTACTTCTTCCGGATAGCGGAGTGCATCAACGAGTCCTCCTTTCAGGTAGTCGGCAGGTGAGGCGAAGGTTAGGATGCTGTCGCTCACCATCTGGTCAATCTGCTCTGCAGTAAGTCGTGAGCGGCTCTCAGCCATGTCCTTCAGCATGTGTTTCCAGATGCCTTGCTGATAGGCCTCGGTCTGCTCGCGGTTTTCGGGACTCATGTCTTTACGGGTGACGCTTTCCACATAACTTTTATATTTGCCTACACGCACGGGCTGGTACTTCACGCCGAGTTTCTCGTATAGTCCGGTCATGTATTCCCGCTTACCGCCGATACCCTTTAGCTCAATCATGCCCGTAAGGTTCAGTATCACGGTGTCGGCCACCGAAGCCACATAATAGCCCTGCTGGGTGTAGTTATCGGCATAGGCGAGAATCCACTTGCCGCTTTTCTTGAAATCCTTTAAGGCGTCGCGCACCTGCTGGGCTGAGGCCGGAGAGTCGAATTCTGTGAGGCCGCCCTCAATGTAGATACCCTTGATGTCGTTGTGATCCTTGGCCTTCTTGATGCTGGCCACGATGTCCTCCAAACCCATGACGTCCATGTCGCTGCTGTTGAGTAACATGGAGAGGGGAGTGTCGCCCTCCATGCGTTCCTGGACTGCTCCATCCATCTTCAGAACGAAGACCGAATTGTCCTTCACTTGAGTAGTCGATGAACCCGAAGCGGCCATACCGAGTAGGGACGCAAAGAATATTAACCCTGCGATGAATGTAAAAATAACAAGACCACAAATAGTGGCCAAAGTGTACTTCAAAAAACTTTTCATACTCTACATCATTAAAATTATGCGACAAAGATACGACTTTTTTCGAAATAATCAACAAAATATCAAATATTTTTGCTAATTTTGCGCCATAAAACTATCACTATAACGTCAAAAGCAATGAAATCCAGAACAATTATGGCGTTGACGCTTGCATTGACATGCGTCATGGCCACCGCAAAGAAGAAAGTGACAAACCAGCAGTTATGGCCCGACGGCACCCCCGTATCGGAGTGGTTCAGCGACACCTCGCGGGTAGATTTATCGGGACTGAGGCACTATGTTGTGACCGACTATGGCGTTGACGGCTACAGCACTGAGGTGCAGACAAAAGCCCTTCAGGCAGTTATCGACCGTGCGGCTCAGGAGGGTGGGGGAGTCATCGTCATCCCACGAGGCACCTTTATTTCTGGTTCGCTGTTCTTCAAGCCCGGCACCCACCTGAAGTTAGAGGAAGGCGGTGAACTGCAGGGCAGCACCCGTATCAAGCACTTCCCGATAGTGAAGACCCGCATGGAGGGGCAGACCCTTGACTACTTTGCCGCCTTGGTCAATGCCGATGGTGTGGATGGTTTTACCATCACCGGCCCTGGCACCATCAACGGCAACGGCCAGCCCTATTGGGAGGAATTCTGGATTCGGCGCAAGTATAATCGCAACTGTACCAACCTCGAAGCCATGCGGCCTCGCAATGTCTACATTTCTAATAGTAAGAACGTGACTGTACAGGACGTAAATATCATAAACTCACCGTTTTGGACGAATCACCTCTACCGTTGCGAGAACGTGAGATACCTGGGCTGTTTCATCTATGCCCCCACAGAAAATGTGACGCCCGTTGACCCCAAGCGCGGTGCTCCGTCGAGCGACGCCATCGACCTCGATGTCTGCAAGAATGTGCTGGTTCACGGTTGCTACATGCACGTCAACGATGATGCCGTTGTGCTGAAAGGCGGCAAGGGCACTTGGGCTGACCAGGACCCGAACAACGGTCCATGCTCGAACATCATTATTGAAGACTGCGTATACGGTAAGGTGCATGGCTGTCTGACGCTTGGTTCAGAAAGTCTGCACGACCGCAACGTGATACTCCGCCGCATCCACGTGAAGTCTGCTACCCGTGTGCTTTGGCTGAAGATGCGTCCTGACACCCCCCAGCATTACGAGTACGTCACCGTAGAAGACATCACTGGCCAGTGCGGTTCTTTCCTCGTTGTCCGTCCGTGGACTCAGTTCTTCAAGCCTGAAGACCGTGCGGATATGCCCCTGTCGCAGTGCAATAATATCACCATCCGCAACATAAAGATGACAACGAACAACTTCTTCGATGTGGGTACTAGTGACAAGTACCGCTTAAAAGACTTCACCTTCGAGAACATTGATGTGGAGGACACAAAGAAGGCTTTTGACCCGTCGCTGATAGAAAACTGCACGGCTAAGAACGTCAATATCAGATAACATACCACATCATTATGATTTTTTGCCACTATCCTGCGTTGTTTCGAAAAAAAAGTTGTAACTTTGCACCTCGATAGAAGCAAAACTTATAAAATGATGATATGAAAAAGCTATTATTATCCCTTGCAGCCGTTGCATCCATCACAACAGGCTTTGCACAGAAGAAGCTGGTGCTCTATTACTCAGAGACTGGTACAACCAAGACCGTAGCACAGGAGTTGCAGAAACAACTCAGCGCCGACATTGAAGCCATTGAGGCCGTTGAGCCTTATTCGGGTAATTTCCAGGAAACGATTCAGCGTGGACAGCGCGAGATGCAGAGTGGTGAGACTCCGAAGCTGAAGCCTCTGAAGTCGAAGATTGCCGATTACGATATCATCTTTGTCGGTTACCCCATCTGGTTTGGTACCTACGCCATGCCGATAGCCACGCTTGTCAAGGAGAACGACTTTGCAGGCAAGAAGATAGTACCGTTCTGCACCTTCGGTAGTGGCGGCTTGAATACTTCCTCGGAAGCACTGAAGAAGGCACTGCCCAAAGCCGAGATTATGGCGGGCTACGGTGTTCGCACGGCCAGGGTGACAGCAGCAGAAAAGGAGCTTGACAGATTCCTGAAGACCAACGGTTACAAGAAGGGTAAAGTGGCCAAATTGCCTGATTATTCTGAACAGAAACCGGTGACGGATGAGGAGAAGGCCATCTTCGATGCAGCTTGCTCCAGTTATCAGTTCCCGCTTGGCACACCTTCAACGGTGGGCAAGCGTACAACAGATGACAGCATTGACTATAAATTCACGGTCAACGGTCGCGGTATGAATGGTGAACAGTCTACATCTATCATCTATGTGACTGTAGGTAAGGAGCAGGGGGCGAAGCCCGAGTTTACTGAGGTTGTCCGTTAATCAGAAGAAAAACTAACACGAAAATGGGAAACAAGATAGTAACCTTCGGAGAGCTGATGCTACGCTTCTCGAAGGGAGAGAAGATGAGACTGTCACAGGGTAAGACGTTCTTAGGAAACTATGGTGGAAGCGAGGCCAATGTGGCCGTGTCGTTAGCCATGCAGGGCGAGGACGTAGAGTATGTCACCCGTCTGCCCGACACGCAGATGGGACGTGCCGGAGCGATGAGCCTGCGGCAGCTCGGTGTGGGTACTGACTACATATTGTACGGCGGCGACCGCGTGGGTGTCTACTACTTCGAGGAGGCAGCGAGCCTGCGCAACGCCAGTGTCACCTACGATCGTGCTGGGTCGGCCTACTCGTTTCTGCAGCCGGGGATGATTGACTGGCGCAAGGCACTGGCCGATGCCTCGGTGCTCCATGTGTCGGGCATCACGGCGGCCATCACGCAGCCTGCTGCCGACGCTACGTTCGAGGCCATCGAGGTGGCCGAGGAGATGGGGCTGACCATATCGATAGACCTGAACTACCGTAAGAACCTGTGGCGCTACGAGGGTGCCCAGCCGCGTGAGACACTGAAGCGGATGATGGCACATGCAGACGTGATGTTTGGCGATGTCATTGAGTACGACTTCATTACGGAGCATGAGAAGATACCGTTCGAGGCCGTCACGCCTGACTACGACATGAACCTGGACGCCTACCGCCTTTGGTACGAGGAAATCAGGGAACTTTGTCCGCGCTGCCGCAAAATCATGATTGGTATGCGCAACCAGATCAGCTCGAGCCACCACACGCTGACGGCTCTGCTGTGGGCCGACGGGCAGATGTACAACGCCCGCATCGTCGACATTCCCAACGTGGTAGACCCGATGGGTGTGGGCGACGCTTTCGACGGCGGCTTCCTGCACGCGCTGCGTATATTCCCTGATTCGGACAACCAGCGCATTTTGGACTACTCGTTAGCAGCCGCCTCGCTGAAGAACACGATAGCGGGCGACTTCAACCTCTCGACCGAGGAGGAGATACTAGACGTGCTGGATTCTGACTACACCATTCACAACATCAAGGTATATGATTAAGGACTTCAACTACTATGCGCCGACACGGGTGGTGTTTGGGCGCAGTTCGGAAGAACAGCTTCCGCAGTTGCTCAGACAGTATGGTGCCCATCGGGTGCTGGTACACTACGGCGGCGGCTCGGCCAAGCGGTCGGGACTGCTCGACAAGGTCTACAAGCTACTCGACGAGGCCGGCATCAGCTATGTGGAGTTGGGTGGGGTAGTGCCTAACCCGTTGCTGTCGAAGGTGTACGAGGGCATCGAACTCTGCCGTCGTGAGCAGGTGGACTTCATACTGGCCGTGGGGGGCGGCAGCGTCATCGACTCGTCGAAAGCTATCGGCTACGGCATGTGCTACGAGGGCGATGTGTGGGACTTCTGGGACGGCAAGGCCGTTCCGCAATCGTGCCTGCCTATCGGTGTGATGCTGACCATCCCAGCCGCTGGCAGCGAGATGTCGTCGAGTGCCGTCATTACCAAGGACGAGGGTCTGCTGAAGCGTGGCATTAACAGCGACCTGTGCCGCTGCCGCTTCTGCATTATGAACCCTGAGCGCACCTACACCCTGCCGCCCTACCAGACGGCCGCTGGAGCAACGGACATCATGATGCACACGATGGAGCGCTACTTCTCGAAGTACGAGGACATGACGCTGACCGACGCGATAGCCGAGGCACTGCTGCGCACGGTAAAGGACTGCGCCGTGGAGGTGCTGAAGAATCCTGAGGACTACCGCAACCGTGCCCAGATTATGTGGGCAAGCTCGCTGGCACACAACGACTTGACGGAGTGTGGCATGGAGAAAGACTTTGCCACCCACAAGCTGGAGCACGAGCTGAGCGCCCTGTTCGGCGTTACCCACGGTGCCGGCCTTGCCGCCATATGGGGGTCGTGGGCACGCTACGTCATGCCTCGCCACCAGAGCCGCTTCGTACAGTTCGCTGTCAACGTGATGGGCGTCACCAACGACTTCGCACACCCTGAGGCTACGGCCCTGCGCGGCATCGAGGCCATCGAGGACTTCTACCGCCGTATCGGCATGCCCACCAACATTCCCGAGCTGATAGGCCGTCAGGCTACTGACGAGGAAATCAGCCTGATGGCCGACAAGTGCAGCCGCGGCGGCACGATGAATATCGGCGCGATGGAAGTGCTGACAAGAAAGGACATGGAGGCCATCTATCGGATGGCAAACTAAAGAAAATTATTCGTCGTCGCCGTCAGCCGTCCGCAGAATGATGCTGGTGGCGCCGATGGTGAAAAGGGTGCCGTTCTCGATGAGGCGGCGCTCTTTTTGTGCTATCTCGACATTGTCGACGAAGGTGCCAGTGTTGCTGTTGTTGTCTCTTAATGTGTAGCACAGCTGTCCACGGCGGTCACGGCTGACGTTGATGGTGCAATGGTTCAGGTCTACGCTGGGGTCGACGGTCTCGAAGGGAGTGTTCACAGGGTTGCCCTTCTGGTAGCGGCCTATTACGTTGTCGCCCATCCGCAGGGGAATCACCTGCTTGTAGTGGAACACGTTCTCGATGACCACGATAGAGCCGCACCCCATCTCGTTGGCCTGCTCGTCAGGGCGGTCGTCCTTCTGGGTAGCCTTCAGACGGGAAGTGCCGATGCGTATGCCGAACTGTTTGCCGCACTCGTCGCACTGGAAGACCAGCGACTGGCCCTCGGCATACTTGGTTTCATCGAAAATGATGTAATGGTCACATTTCGGACAGCGTACTCGTTTCATAGCTTCTCACCTCTTACTTCACATGGTACACCCAGGCTTCGGCCAGTTCTTCGTGCTGTTGCACTGCTTTCAGCTGCCTATAGGCTTCGGCCTCGGTAGGGTACAGGCCGCAGATGACACGGCGGATACTCTTGTGAATGTGTACACGTGCATCGCCGAAGCCTTGTCCTCTCAGCTTCTTGGCAAATTCCTCGGCATTACGCTGGGACACCTGACTGGCTACAACAATGCAGTAGCCATTTTCGGGCTGTGGCTCAGGCTCGACAATATCCGTAACCGGAGCTTCCTCTACTTTGGGGGTAACAGGGGCTTCTGTAGCCACTTCGTGCTTTAATGCCTCCTGTACAGTCTGCTTGTCCAGCTTTGGCATAGCCTTCGTGTCGGTGTCCTTCTGCAGAATGGGGAGGTTGATTTGGCTCATGGTGACATTGGACTGGCCGCCGTTGCTCACGGGTTTGGTCATGATAAAGAAGGCCAGCAATGCAGCGGCAACGGCCACTGTGTTACGAATCCACGACATCTTGATGGTGATGGCACGTTCGCGGCCCTCATCTTCATAGGTCTTGTCTTCAATAGGTTCGGTACTGATCTCAATGAGCTTGGGCACCTGTGCCTTCTTATGGCTGACGGCGGGAACGGTACCATTCAACGGCTTCATCTCAAACGAGCTGAGACCGTAGAGTCCTGGCGTGAGAATGCCAGCTTCGCAAGGCTCGAATTCCAGATTCCCCTCTTGGTTGACTTCCAGCCGTCCAAGGTCGTTCAGCTCATAATAGCCCTCGTTGTCGAGGTACTGTCTTACCTCGGCCACTTCGGCTTCGATGCGGCGGATGGCTTCGGGGTAACTGATGTCGTAGGCTTCGACGTAAGACTGAGCCAACAGTGAATCGTTGAGCTTGAGCTGCGGATTAAAACCCAAAGTACGCTGCGGTGGCAGGAACATGCATTCCTCGTCATCGTAGCGGGCTTCTAAATGATGTGCCATAAACCCGCCTAAATCGGGCACAATGACACAGTCATTGCTCAGTAGAAGTATCTCAATATGTCTTTCTAATTCAATCACGAGTGCAAAAGTACATCTTTTTTGCGACATTTGCAAATAAAAGAAACTTAAAATTGACTGAAATTCAAAAAAAAGCATTATCTTTGCACAAAATTCTACAGACATGCAATATATTGAAACCGACATTAAAGGCGTCTACGTGATTGAGCCCCGTGTGTTCAATGATGCGAGGGGTTACTTTATGGAAGCTTGGAAACAAACTGAGTTTGAGGAATATATAGGTAAGGTGCAGTTCATTCAGGACAATGAATCGAAGTCGTCCTACGGCGTGCTTCGTGGCCTTCATTACCAAAAAGGAGCCGCTTCGCAGGCTAAACTTGTGCGGGTTATCAAGGGACGTGTTTTGGATGTGGCTGTTGACATTCGGCGCAGTTCGCCTACTTTCGGCAAGCATGTGATGGTGGAACTGAGTGAGGACAACAAGCGTCAGTTCTTTATTCCGAGAGGATTTGCCCACGGCTTCCTTGTTTTGAGCGACGAGGCTATATTTATATATAAGGTTGACAATCCATACGCTCCGCAGCAGGATGCCGGTATACGTTGGAACGACCCTGAGCTTGGCATTGAATGGCCCATAGACCCGAAGGATGTGCAGACCAGCGAGAAAGATATGAAGCAGCCCTTGCTGAAAGATGCGGAATTATTTGACTAATAACTATTATACATTACAAACAGCGAACAGATGAATATTGCAATAGTAGGAACTGGATATGTAGGTCTTGTGTCGGGTACATGTTTTGCCGATACAGGTGCTACCGTGACTTGTGTGGACGTGGATGCTGCCAAGATTGAACGGCTGAAGAACGGCGAGATACCCATCTACGAACCGGGACTCGACGAGTTGGTGAAGAAGAACGTGGCGGCAGGTCGTCTGAAGTTCACTACTGACTTGGCTGCTGTGCTCGATGATGTTGAGATTGTGTTCTCTGCTGTGGGCACACCACCCGACGAAGATGGCTCTGCTGACTTGAAGTATGTGCTGCAGGTAGCCCGCACCATCGGTCAGCACCTCAACCATTACGTCGTGGTTGTCACCAAGTCCACCGTTCCCGTTGGCACAGCCCGCAAGGTTCGCCAGGCCATCGAGGAGGAGTTGCAGAAGCGTGGTGTCAACATCAGCTTCGATGTGGCCTCAAATCCTGAGTTCCTCAAGGAAGGTAACGCCATCAAGGACTTTATGTCGCCCGACCGCGTGGTGGTGGGTACTGAGAGCGAACGTGCCAAGAAAGTGCTCACGCGCCTGTATAAACCTTTCTTATTAAATAACTTCCGTGTCATCTTCATGGACATTCCATCGGCCGAGATGACGAAGTATGCTGCCAACTCGATGCTGGCTACCCGTATATCGTTCATGAACGATATTGCCAACCTTTGCGAGCTGGTGGGTGCAGATGTAAATATGGTACGCGCGGGAATAGGCAGTGATACTCGCATCGGCCGAAAGTTCCTGTATGCCGGTTGCGGCTATGGTGGCTCGTGCTTCCCCAAGGACGTGAAGGCACTCATCAAGACGGCCGACCTGAACGGTTACTCCATGGAGGTGCTGAAGGCGGTGGAACGTGTGAACGAGAGTCAGAAGAGCATACTCTTCCACAAACTGGAGAAAGCTTTCGGTGGTCAGTCGCTCAACGGACTTACCGTTGCTATGTGGGGGTTGTCGTTCAAGCCTGAGACTGATGACATGCGTGAGTCGACGGCCTTGATCATGATAGGCAAACTGTTGGCTGCAGGTTGCAAGATACGTGTCTACGACCCAGTAGCTATGGACGAGTGCCGCCGCAGGATTGGCGACCGTGTGGTCTATTGCCGTGACAAGTATGATGCCGTGCTCGATGCCGATGCCCTGCTGCTGCTCACCGAGTGGAAGGAGTTCCGCTTGCCCACCTGGGGAGTTATCAAGAAGGCCATGAAGCGTCCACTCGTCATTGACGGACGAAACATCTTTGATGTGGAGGAATTGTTGGAATACGGCTTTGAGTACCATTGCATAGGTAGATGAATAACAAACTTACCATACTGATTCTGACAGTTGCATTCACTTGGCTGTTTGCTGCTTGTTCGTCGAAGCCTGAATCCGTAAAGCAGGAGCAGGAGCCTGAGAAGGAGAACAAGCAGGCAAAGGCTATGTTGCAGGGCATCTGGGTGGACGAGCAGACCGAGGAAGTATCGTTCCGTGCCATCGGCGACACTATCTTCTATCCCGACACAACTAGCCAGCCCACCTATTTCAAAATTGTCGGTGACTCGCTGGTGCTTGGCTCCGTGGGTGCCAAGTACCCCATCGTGAACCAATCCGAGCATGTGTTCTGTTTCCAGAATCAGAATGGCGACCCCGTCAGACTGGTTAAAAGCGATGACCCCATCCATGTCTTTGCCTTCGTCCACGAACGTCCGCAGGTACTCACCTACACAGAGGTGGTCAAAACCGACTCCGTGGTCAACTACGACGGCAACCGCTACCATTGGTATTTGGCCATCAATCCTACGAAATATAAGGTACACGCCACGTCTTACAGCGACGATGGGGTAGAGGTGGACCATGTCTATTACGACAACATCATGCACATCAGTGTGTTCAAGGGTGCCCAGAAACTTTTCTCCACCGACTTCAAAAAGCAGCAGTACGAGTCGAGTATTCCTGCCCGCTTCCTCAGCCAGGCGATACTTAGCAACATGGAGTTCACCCGTGTTGATGCCAAAGGATTCCACTTTATCGCCACCGTCTGCATACCTGACGGAGCCAGTTGCTACAAGGTTGAAAACCTCATTTCGTTTGACGGAAAACTGTCGATGATGCTTGTCGAGTATTAGTGTAAAACCCAAAAAGTGGTTAAAAATAGATAATTGCCATTGCGGGCTTACATTTTTTTCTCATTTTTCTTGCGAGTGTGCAGAAAAACGCGTATCTTTGCACAATTAGAAAAAGAATGGAAGAAATCTTTCTAAAGTGTTAATCGTAAATATTAAAAACTAATGAGTCAAAAAAGAGTTTACCTCTTCGGCAATGGTAAGGCTGAAGGTAATGCAAAAATGCGTGAGGAACTCGGTGGCAAGGGTGCAAACCTTGCTGAGATGAACCTGATTGGTGTTCCCGTTCCTCCTGGTTTCACAATCACAACCGACTGCTGTAACGAGTATTATCAGGTTGGTCAGCAGAAGATCATGGAGCTGCTGAACGACGACGTGATGGCAGCCGTGAAGCACATCGAGGTGCTGATGAATTCGAAGTTCGGCGACAAGGAGAATCCTCTGCTCGTCTCCGTACGTTCGGGTGCCCGTGCTTCTATGCCTGGTATGATGGACACCATCCTGAATCTTGGTCTGAATGACGAGGTGGCCGAGGGTATGGTGAAGAAGACCAACAATCCTCACTTCGTGTATGACAGCTATCGTCGTTTCGTGCAGATGTACGGTGACGTGGTGCTCGAAATGAAGCCCGTCAACAAGACCGACATTGACCCGTTCGAGGAGATTATCGAGAAGGTGAAGAAGGAGAGTGGCGTTGTGCTCGACAAGGACCTCAGCGTCGATGACCTGAAGAAGCTGGTTCAGCTGTTCAAGGCTGCCATCAAGGAGCGCACGGGTAAGGACTTCCCCAACGATCCTATCGAGCA
>JAEEGI010021544.1_pt1 | contig 12801 bp, 12 predicted proteins | sample 8958751 | NCBI WGS metagenome assembly JAEEGI01 (sample SAMN16246545, study PRJNA631951) | gut metagenome | biome: gut microbiome; feature: rumen; material: KS-attached | host: Bos | place: Iran: Karaj | collected 2018-10 | reverse complement strand
GCTACCTTCAGAAAGGTGAAGTGCCATTGGCCAGTTATCAGGGATTGCATTAACAACATGCTTCATACCTGCGTGAATAGCTGCCTGTGCAGGCCATACGTGTGTTGCAATTACAGGTATATCCTTAGGCACATTCTTGTAAACAGGTGCCATAAGTTCTGCATTCTTCTGATCCTTGGCATTATATGTAAGTGATCTGAATCCTTCGTAGTTAGTAGGCTCCCATACAAGCTTATTAAAAATAGGATTCTTGGAAAGTCTTGATCCAAGTGAATATAGATCATTCTGATGACCAATAACCTTGGTACATGTGGTCTCCGGATATGAATTAAGATCCATCCAATATGGTGTATAGCCTAAATGTCTGGCATAAGATGCCATTGCCATTGAAATTCTATAGTGGCCAAAGCCCATTCTGATATTACCTACGATAATACCCTTACTGGTGTCCATCTCTCCCTCTGATGAACCAGCAGAACTTACTACAACATTCTTTACACCAAGCAAAGGTCCTATTACCTTGTTGTCTGTAACCTTAATCTTGTAATCTGTAGCAGAATCATCGCCAAATTTCTTGATATAGCTCTTCTTGGATTTAAGAGCACTCTTATAATCCTTATCGCTTATCTTATTACCAAAAATGATCTTTGATTTATCCATTATAGCCTCTTTTCGTTCTGCCATCAGATAATATAGAAAAAAGTATTATCGCTCTGGCCAAGTAAATATTTTCCGGAAACGCATGATTATATTTCTAGTTTCCGTTTAAATAATAGCATTTTGCGCACAAAAACATCAAGAAACGCTTTTTACAAAATTCGTTTCCCGCTTTTGTGCATTTTTACTTAGAAAATTTTCAGACTACTGAAATAATGGATAGTTCTCTTTTAGATGCTAAATCAATAAATTCCATTCCACACTTGATCACAGGTCTGGATAGGTGATCCGGGTTGATAAATATAATATCACCTGACTTACCATTGCTCAAAAGAACCCTGTTTGAAATAAAAGTATTAACTATATTAGTAAGAAATGTCATTATGACATGAGGATCAAATTTACCGATGCCTTCTTTTTCGAAGTTCTCAATAACAGTAAATGGGCAGATTGCGTCCCTGTATTCTCTCTTAGAAGTCATCTCATCATACACGTTTGCTACAGTAACTATAGATGCTATAGGATCAATCTTGTCATTCTTAAGAGCAAGCGGATATCCGGAACCATCTCTCATCTCATGGTGCATGAGAACACAGTTTTTAATATGAACATCAATGTCTTTTCCCTTGATAAGCTCATATCCCTTGACAACATGATCCTTCATGGCCTTCTGTTCATATTCTGTAAGAGGAGTAGTCTTGTTGATAAGCTCAGATGGCATAAGCATTTTGCCTATATCATGAATAAGTCCGCCTGCTGTAGCAAGCTGTATCTCATCATTGGAAAGTCTCATCCAGGTTGCGATTGTGTTACTGATAAGTGAAACATTAAGCGAATGCATATAAACAGCATCACTATTATCTCTAAGATTATGAAGCATATCAAAGATGCCTGAGGTTCCACCAGCTTCTACAAATAGATTATAAACAGGCTCTGTAAGCTTATCTATATCCAGAGGCATAGTATCATTAGCTATCATCCTGAAGGACTCTTCAAGCCTTTCTGCGTTTTCCTCAATATGCTGCTTAAACTTAATAAACTCCTCTGTCTGTCTAAGCTTTTCTGCATAAGAAAGCTCACCCTTAGGAGTTTCCTTCTTGGATGCTACAGCCTTTTTCTGATCTTCTACAAAAATGTTATAAAGAGAATGAGCCTTAACACGGGCAATATCCTTTTCTTCCAGGACAGTCCCTTTAGGCAGAACCAGACGATCGTCCAATGTATAGATATTTTCAGATACAACCATTCCTGGTTCCAATTTATCAACAGATACCAGCTTCATGCGTTTTCTCCGTTATTATTATAAGCATACGCAAACAATATTACGCATATATTATACCACTAAAATGGCTATTTTGTGCAGATTACAGAAAAAAGCAACATTCTTTATAAATATACAATTTTATTTCAAAGTCGAAAGCAAAATATGAATTTTATTTCCACTATATTTCGTTAATTTTGACAAATATTTTTTCTCATAAAACAAGATGTTGTGCTTATTTATGATAAATGTATAGAATTTGTGAATTGGGTTAAAACCATAAACAATTTGTGCTATAACAGTAAAGCACTAAACAAAACGACTAGCAAATGAGGAGACATTAAAAATGGCTAACAGGGCTGATTTAATCAATCAACTTGCCGCATCAATGGGGGCAGGATCATTATCACCAACAAAATACGTGGACAAAAGATATGATTCGGAGACAGGAACTCTTTACTGTAACGGAAAAATATCAAAAAGTGTTGCTGATGTTTCACTTAAGCACTTCACACTTATGAGAGCCAGATGTAAAGGGGATTCACTTGAAGCAAGACAGATGGCAGACATTTATCAGTGTGCTATAGAGGCGATCAAGATAATGCAGGATCCAGATGTTAAGGCATTTCTTGAGACACGCGATGCAAATAAAGCTGCAGGCTAATTTTAATTAAAACTATTGAACATAGATAGTATCTGTGTTATATTAAATAAGCTGTTCGTCACATGGCGAACAGCTTATATATTTCTTATCTGCCGGCATGTCGGAATGGCAGACGATGCAGACTCAAAATCTGTTGTGGGTAACCACGTGTGGGTTCAAGTCCCACTGCCGGCACTGCTCTTAGCTATTTAGCTAAGAGCTTTTTTGTTCTCTTTAAAAAGATAATAGGCAAGAACATGTATTGATTGCTTAAAATCACCGCCGTGAATTCTTTTAACAAGTTCTTCCTCTGGAAGGCGCTTGACATACAAGAATTCCGTGTCATCAAGCTCCTGTTCTGTAACCTTTTTGCAGTTCGTAGCAGCATAGATATGTACTCTGCTATTTGACAAGGTTGCATGGGCAGGAAGTGTCAGAAGATGCTTCCAGTTATCAGAAACGTATCCCGTCTCTTCCTGAAGCTCTCTCCTTGCAGCCTCAAAGGCCTCATCCTCAGTAGCAATGATGTTATCTCTTGTGATGTAAGGAACATCGCTCTTATCCTTAAACTCTATTCCGCCAGCTGGGAACTCAGTAGTAATCTCATCTATGCCATGTCTATACTGTCTAACACAGATAAAATCTCCATTTTCATCTGTTGCTACTACAACAGCAAAGCTGTGCTTGGAATAGTTATATACAGGTCCGATTACCTCCCCATTGGGAAGCTCATAGTCACACTTCCTGAAATCAATCCAGGCATCCTGACAAACATGCTCTACATTAACTTCTCTCCAGCCAAGGCTCTCATTTTTGATGAGTCTTCTCATCTCATGATCAGAAATCCTGATGATTCCGCCATGTCTTTTCTTACGTAGGCCAAGGTCATACTCATCTTCTGGCAGCACCTCAAAAACGCCGCTCTCAAGCTTATCTGTTAAAAGAGGCATGTATCCACTGTTTGTAGCATATCTATCTACAATAAGACACCATTTATGCTGATCTTCAAGGTAGTATGCTTCAGGTCCCTCTACACCAAAGGTCTCTGAAAGAGTCTTGGAATATACATCTTCAAATGGTCCGTTAACAAGATCCTTACTCTTTTCAAGAATGATAACCTTATTGGTCTCATCCTTGGAGAATCTGTAGTAATAGCCATCCTCCCAGACGATATCGGTGTCTATAACGTTAGTATCTCTTTCTATGTATTTAAACGCAGGTGTAAACTCTCTGAAATCCTTGGTAAAAGAACCATAGATGCGCTGCTTGGCCTGCGCTTCTCCCTCTTCTTTTACATTTGAAGCCCAGAATACGAACCAAGCCTGTTCTTCTCTGCAATAAACAGCTTCCGGTGCCCACACGCAGCCCGCGCCTTCTACTCCAACCTCGATAAGTCTTTCATCAGTCCAGTTAATAAGATCTTCTGATTCCCAGACAAACAGTGATCTGCTTCCTCTGTTAGCTGCTCTGTCCCAATCACCATCTGAGGTGTTAAGGTCAGTAGCGATGATAAAGTATTTCTTTTTAGTCTCATCATATACTATAAAAGGATCTCTGATTCCCTTGGAGCCAAGCTCTGTCTTAATAATCGGCTTCTTGCCCCCAATATCCCTGTAGTGAAGACCATCCTCGCTGACAGCAAAATAAATGCTCTCAGAATCCTTCTCTCCACTTGTAAAATGCACAAATAAATATGCCATATTCCCTCCTTGTGGTTACTCAAACTCAATCCACATTATATTATTCTCAAGACTTCCGTTCTCGATACCTATTTCCTTATAGCAGTCCATAAGCCGCTCCTCATCCTTAAAATGAAGACCGCAGTCAGATGGGAAGTTGGTCTTGCCATACAGACTAATGTAATCTCTGTTAACATTCTCAGGGTCAGTGATCACAGGCAGATAAAAACTCTCAACAGAATAGAAATTATCAACATCCCTGTTAGCAAGAGACACATACTTAAGTCCTATACCATCTGCTTTCGGGTATCTATAGGCAAAATTCCTGATATATTCATCTTTATCAAAAGAAAAATGTTCACGGGCAGTATCTTGCTGAAGATCAGCAATAGAATACATCGTAGCCTCATACATATCAAATCTAAAGCCATATACACCCTCAAAATGTCCATATACCTTGGATTCGCCCTTATCTCCGTGCTTTCTGGTATCAACGAACTTATCCATGTTCATGTCAAAAGAATCCCCGTAGCCAAGAGTCGACAATGGTCTTCCGCCAACCACTTTGCCATTTAACACACTCTGAGGAATAATGATGGATCCACCTGAATTATCCCCGTAGAAATCAAGTTTGATCAGCAGGTTCCTTGAGCCATCCACGATTCCAGTATATCCATAGGACAAGTTAACTGTATTGTAGCCGTATTTCTCTCCAGCCTCTCTTGCTTTTTTCCAGAAATCTCTTATGCAATGCTTGGTATTGCCGTCGCCAAAAAGATCATCCCAGATAAGGTCAGAGTAGCGATACCAGTCCCCATGGATGTTGTCGTAAGTTGTAGTCTTGCCGCACTGCATAAGCTTCTCGTCCAAAACCACCATTTTCTTATTGGCAGTTATTTCATCAAGCAGATCTTCTGAATTGTCGGACAGCGATATCATAACGCTCTTCTGCGCTGCGTAGTCATAGTCGTCAACAATCAGTTTCATGCTAAATAATGGCCCATTCTTGCCATTATGCTTCATAAGTGAACTATCATCACTTAAAAGATATATTTCCTTGAGTACATGGGTCTCTGAATCAAAAACATATACAGCTCTGGTAGGTTCTATAACATTACCCACAAGTGACTTGGCAGCCTTCACTATATGACTGATATCTCCTGTTACAACCACCTGATAGGCAACAGTATCCGGATGCATTCCATTGCTCTTATTCTTACTCTCAAAACTTAGATTACAGTTGCTGACATCAGGAAAAAGAATTGTCTCGATATCAGGGTTAGTGATTCCCTCTGATCCGCACGAGCCATCCTTATCAAACTTGCGAAAATCCCTGGTATCGATCTTACCTTCGCTGCATCTGTAGATATATCTCCAGTTCACGCCTTCTGTACCGTCATTGGTAAGATTACTGATATCCACATTCAGGTTACTTAAGTAATTATCCCTGTCGGTGTAATCCCTGGAATACCTGATCTCGGCCTTCCTGGTCTCAAAGCCTGTAGAATACATCTTGAAACCAAGTACACTACCTGTGATATCTATATGACCAGCATACTCAAGCGTTTCATTGGACTGTTCAAAGAGCTGCTGCGGATTAAAGTCCCCTGTATCATCTGTCAAAACAGGCTCCGTGTATTCATACTCCAGCTCGCGATTATCATCAACAATAGAATAGATTACTCCGCTAAGCGTCCCCACCAGTATGACAGCAACTATAATTCCCAAAACTTTATTACTACTATTCATCCCCGTTAAAGTATTATCTCCACTTATTAATGTCATCTTTTTCTATGATGACCATCAAAAGATTGTCCTCACTAAGCTTTCTGGTCGGATCAACATAAGCCCAGTTGCCACCCATACTCTTAATACCCGCAACGTTCATGTTGTATTTCTGACGAAGATTAAGTTCAATGAGGTTCTTACCTATCCAGGCCTTCTTGGGCTGAAGTTCGATCATGCAAAGATTCTCATCAATCTCGATATAATCATGAATATACTGTGATGTAAGTATTCTGGCAGAGCGAACGCCACCTTCCTCCTCAGGGCAGATGATCTTATCAACTCCAACTCTGTCAAGAATCTTCTTCATTCTGTCTGTAGAAGCCTTGGCAATAACTAAAGGAACGCCCTTCTCCTTGGCAATTGAAACACAAAGAATACTTGCTGAGAGATTGCCTCCCATACATGTTATAACTATGTCATAGTTCTGAAGACCAAGAGCCAAAACCTCATCCTCATTATCAAGGTTGGCGCATACAGCAGATGTAACCTTGGGAGAAATATCTCTAATAAGATTCTCATTCTTATCTACTACAAGAACATCCTCCCCCAGGTCATAAAGAGTCTGCGCAAGACTCATACCATATTTTCCAAGTCCAAGAACTGCAATAGATTTTTTCATATTCACACACCCTTCTCAGCCGACATAGAAAATGCCTTCTGAATAGTTTAATTTATTAGCTTCTGTACTACTGCGCGAGAAAAATGCAACCAGTGAAATAGGTCCTATTCTTCCAAGATACATAGCAATTATAACTATCACGCGTCCAAAAGAATTAAGTGAAGGCGTAAGTCCTCTTGAAAGACCTACTGTTCCACAGGCACTTACAATCTCAAAGAGCGCATCCTCAAGTGGAACCGGGTTCACTAATAACAACAATATAGACATTATAAATATCGCAACCACTCCTACAAAAGCTACTGCTGAAGCTTTTCTCATGGATTCCTCAGATACTCTTTTGTTAAAAATGATCTTGGCATCCTGATGACGTACATAGGATCTGAGGTTCATGATAAGAAGAAACATGGTAACTGTCTTGATACCGCCGGCTGTTCCTATTGGAGAGCCTCCAATAAACATGAGAATATATGACACAAGACAGGAAGGCAATGTCAGTTTATCCTGCGGAATTGTGGTAAATCCGGCAGTTCTAAGTGTAACTGACTGGAACAAGCTGTTCACAAGCTTACCGCCAATCCCCATATTTCCTATGGTGTCAGGGTTGTTATATTCAAATAACAAGAAAATCAGCATTCCCCCAAATAAAAGAGCAAAGGAAAAGCTAAGTACCAGCTTGGTATGCTCTGATAATCTCTCAAATACAGTTATTGGAGAAAAGCGCTTTTTAAATCCCTCTTTTGTCCTGTCCATTACATCAAACCAGACCACAAAGCCTATACCACCAAGAATGATAAGAAGCATTGTCACTGTCATGACCATGGGATTCTCTCTGTAATTGCCCATACTGTTAGGGCCAATTACATCCATACCAGCATTGCAAAAAGCTGATACCGAATTAAATATGGCGCTCCAGAGACCTTTTTTAACACCAAATTCAGGAATAAATACGGTGGCATATAATACTGCTCCAATTCCCTCAACCAGAAATGTCCCCTTTAGCATCTTCACAAGAAAAGATAACAGTTTGGAATTGGTATTAAGATTAAATGCATCCTGAAGGAGCATTCTGTCTGTAAGTGAGAATTTTCTCCTGGTGAGAACCATCAGCATTGAAGCGACTGTTATCATTCCAAGGCCGCCAATCTGAACTAAAATAAGTATGATGAGCTGTCCCACAAAACTCCAGTGCATGTAAGTATCTACAACTACAAGACCTGTAACACAAACGGATGTGGTAGCTGTAAAAAGAGCTGTCAAAAAAGGCGTTGGCTGCCTTGTGGCTGAAGCTATAGGAAGCATCAAAAGAAGTGCACCAACAATGATTGCAATTAAAAAGCTGGCCGGAATAATCTGTACCGGAGACAGCCTAATGCTTAATTTTTTCATACTTTCTTTTCCCATTTCAAAAATCTATAGACAAAAAGAAACAGCGAAGATGCAATAAACACTCTTCGCTGCTTATTACTACGTCTTGCGACTATAGTATATCACAATATTAGTCTTGCAGACCCATTACTTCTCCATAAACAAGAACTGCATTTCTGACACACTCTTCACATGGGCAAAGAGGCTTACCATCAGTGACTGTTTTAAGATCCTTGCACTTAATAGCTCCGCATCTGTTGCAGAACCCTTCCTGAATTTGTCTTGTCTTACTAAGTGTGCCCTGTCCCTGTGTCTTAAGACCTGCAACCATTCCGGCACCAATAAGTGCGCCACAGGTTGCTTCCATATTTCCCATTCCTGCGCAGAAACCAGCAGAAATCTGCCTTAACTGTTCTTCTGTAAGGTCTGTCTGATCGGCAAGGGCAACTGTTACAGACTGTGCACAGTTGTACATGCCTGATGTTTTCATGTCTACTGCCTTTTGAGCTCTTTCTTCTAATGTCATTTTTTCTCCATACCTTTCTTTGCCTTGATAGTGCAAATTCCCTGAGTCATTGTTCCCATTGGGCAGAATGAACACCAGGTACGTTCCTTGTACAAAACCATAACTATAAGACCTATAAGGGTTGATGTCAGCATAAGGCTATAGAATCCAAAGCCAAACTGAGCAACCCAGTCAGGAAATACACTTCCATTATACGCCCATTGCCATGGCACTTTAAATGTCCAAAATAACTTAATAGCTTTTCTAAGGGATTCTGCTCCTGAGAACACCAGATATGTCTGGAATATCATAGTTCCAAACATTGTCATAAAAAATGTTAGGAAGCCATACCTGAACCACTTGGATGAAAGCCACTTAGGAGCCTGTTTTCTCCTGGAGCACTTCATATTTCTTCCAAGCACCCAGAAAAGCTGACCTCTTCCGCACATGTGATTACAAAACCACTTATTACCGCCAACTATAGCGAAGATTAGTGGCAGGATAAAATCTATAAGTCCCAGCCATGCAAAAAGGATATTAAAAAATCCCAATGCAAAATAAATAATTGACCATATCCATAAATAGTCGTACCAATGGCTTTTCTTTTTAGCTGTTTTCATTTCCCTGCATCCTCCAATTCCTTAACTCTTATCGATCCTGCAGGGCATGCCTTCTCGCATATGCCACAGCCAACGCACTTAGAAATATCTACAACTGCATAGCAGCCCCTGTAGATATCTATTGCCTGTCGTGGACACTGTAATGCGCAGACTCCGCAGGCAACACATCTCTTAATGTCATTAGCTGCCTTTTTCATTTGAATAATCTCCTATTACATTCTCACTTGATTTTCTCAGCTGATACCCATATTATAGTTGGTATAAAAAGTATATCAAGTACGCAGATTATATGAACCTGGTAAGGAAAATGATACTATGAGTAAAATAGCGAAAAAAGAACCATTATGTGAAGAAATTGCAGGAAAAGGCTGTGGCCTTAAGAAGGTTTTAGATATTGTGGGTGGCAAATGGAAGATCATGATCCTATGTGTCATTGACAATAAAGAAGTTGTGCGCTACGGCGAGCTTAGTCGCGCTATCCACGGCATCACTAATACCATGCTGGCTAATTCGTTAAAAGAGCTTGAGGCCGATGGCCTTGTAGAGAGAAAGCAATATAACGAGATACCTGTAAGGGTTGAATACAATTTGACCGACAAAGCAAAAAGCCTCATCCCCATTCTTTTACAGTTAAAAAAATGGGGTGAGGACAATTTGTGATTAATGGCCGCCCGGAGGCTCTATAGCTCTTTTTACTGTTCTACTATTGTAATAACATCTGAAAGAATATAGTGGAATAACGGATAAGATGTATTCTCATTCTCTGTATATCCAGAATTCAGATCTATGGTATCTGAAGGATTCTCTGGGTCAACGCCCTTGTAATCACCCTTAAATACAAAGTTATCATTTTCTTGTTTGAACTTCTCTATCGTGCTATCCATGGCTTCCTGAGTACCTGGCGCTGCAACCTGCTGATTAAGATCTATCATTTCGACCCAGCCCTGTTCAAAGCCTGCAGAGACATCTGTTCCATGAATATTACCCTGCACTACTTTTTCTATGTCCTTGCTGGACATAACAGCTTCTACAGCTGATAGTACATATGGTTCCCAGCATATTCTTGAAGTAACAAGGGAAGATGCCGGTGCAACCTCTGACATACTCTGATTATAGCCGACAAAATACACTTGTCTTCGAACAGATGCTTCTTCACAGGCAATTGCAGGGCCTATGGTATCAGTATGCTGAGAAATAATAACGCATCCATCCTTTATAAGCTTCTGAGCGGCCTTTTTTTCATGAGCATAGCTGCTCCAGGTGTTAGTGTAGCTTACACGCATAACAGCCTGTGGGACTATAGAACGAACGCCCAGCAAAAAAGCTGTATATCCTGAAATAACTTCAGAAGTAGGGTAAGCAGCCACAAAACCAACAATAGCTTTATTTTCCGGGATTACACCTTCAGAAATCATCTGCTTAATCTTCATTCCAGCTGCAATTCCACTTACATAACGTCCCTGATAGGCTTCACCCTTAAAGGTGTGATAATTCTCAGGAACCGTCTGATTACTCATATCCATGTAGGAGGTCTGACAGAACTGTGTATTCGGATATTCAGGTGCCAGTTTAATAACCTGATCACTGTAGCCATTAAAGAAAATGATGTCACAACCTTCTGTTACCAGCTCTCTAAGCGGCTCTTCCATCTCATCATCAAGCACATTACTACAGCTTAAGATTTCAACACGGCTTCCATACTCTTTTTCCAAGGCATCCTTTGCCAAAGAGAAATTGTAGGTGTATGGCGTGCTCTCATCATTATCATAGACGAATCCGATCTTAATTGTGCTCTTACCACTGGAAGGATTAACAATCTTAAAGCATCCGAAGAAAACAGCCAGTACTACAATACAGGTTAATACTGTTGCGATATATATTCGCTTCATACCTTAGCTCCTTTCATCCGTTGCGGGTTTATTTTCTTTTTCTTTCATCTGCGCAGCCTGAATTTCTTTATCTTCCTTGTTTCTCCTATCAAGCTCCTCCTGTGCTTCCTTGCTCACCTGCTGAACTTCGGCCTGCTTCTGTGCGTAAATCGCATCCAGATCGATAACGCCCTTATCAACCAGTCTTAGGAATGCATCAAGTGCATCAGGATCAAACTGTGTTCCTCGGCCATTTCTCATCTCATTCATGACGTAATCTGTGTCCATGTGATTACGATATACACGGTTAGAAGTCATGGCATCAAAGGCATCCGCTACACCAATGATCCTTGCAAAAAGAGGTATCTCCTCTCCCTTAAGACCGTCAGGATAGCCCTTTCCATCATATCTCTCATGGTGGTATCTGGTTCCATCAACTACATGATCAACAAGTGTAAAGTCCTTAAGTATAAAGGCTCCGCCAACAACATGGGATTTCATCTTGGCATACTCTTCATCTGTAAGTCTTCCAACCTTATTAAGAACGCTATCAGGAATACCGATCTTGCCGATATCATGCATCTGTGCAGCCTTGCGCAGATTAGAAAGTGCCTTATCTCGTTGCCACCACTTAAAGCAGTTCATCTCGCGGGCAATAAGTACCGAGTACTCAGCTACTCTCGATGAATGCTGACTTGTACGAATATCCTTGGCATCGACTGAATTAGCAATAGCCATAACTGTTTCATTGGCCATATTGATCTTGATCTGCTGCTGATTAAGCTGTCTCTGAACAATAAGCCATGTTGTCCAGATAAGAATCAGTGAAAAGATAACGATCATATAGGTTATAAAGCCTGGCTGCTCATAGAATTCACCAACTTTAATAAGCTCAAAGGTGCGCTCTTCTAAGACTTTTTCTCCTGCACTATCAAGAATTGCCAGATGGAAAGTATAATCTCCAGAAGGAACATTCAGGTAAATAATGCTATTAAGGCTATTCTGAGGAACGATAGTCCACTGAGTATCATATCCTTCCAGGAAATAGCCTACATTAGGCTCCTGAATTGTGTAGTTCAGGATTTCTGGTCCAAGTTCAATACGACTTATACCGCGGCCAACAGTAATAGTTCCTGTTCTGTCCAGTGGCTGTGGAATACCATCCAGCTTAACAGATGCCAGCTGCATTCTATAGGACCTTACGTCGCTGTTATATCTTTCTACATCAATGATATAAACTCCTGTATCGCAAGGAAGGAATAGCTCACCGTTACCATTGTAATAGTTCCAGGAATTAGCTGTAAGTGATGTTCCAAGACCTCTTCTGGCATCCAGAAGCTCCCAGGCAATCTCTCCGCCCTCTACGAGCTCATCCCTCTCTACTACGTAGATTCCGGCACTGGACATAACAAAAAGTGTATCCTCATCCTTAACCCACATATCGTAGTTGTTAAAGTATGGGAACTTATCCAGTATACGAATAGTTCCATCAGGATCCATGTAGCACAGGCTGTTACTTGTTACAATAAACACGCCCTCTGACTTAGGGTCTTTTACCGTACGAAGGATAACTTCACTGCTAAGCCCATCCTCACGGGTCAGCATATCCACTACCTTACCATCCTTGAGAACAGCAATTCCATCTCCATCAGTACCTGCAAGGATACTGCCATCACTTCTTTCAGTAATTGTTAGGATCATGGAATTAATAAGGCCATCTTCGTTCTTAACAGTCTGAACAACCTTCTAGCTCTTGATAAAGCTGATCCCTGTGTCTCCTGCTGCCAGGCTTGTTC
>JAEEGI010021543.1_pt1 | contig 12801 bp, 5 predicted proteins | sample 8958751 | NCBI WGS metagenome assembly JAEEGI01 (sample SAMN16246545, study PRJNA631951) | gut metagenome | biome: gut microbiome; feature: rumen; material: KS-attached | host: Bos | place: Iran: Karaj | collected 2018-10 | reverse complement strand
ATTAAAAAAAAAACCAAAAAAATAAATAACTACAAATTATTAACACCACTAAATTCATTTTTCCAAGAATTTAATCTACTTTTAGAATTTTCTAAAATATCATTCATACTTTTTAAAAGCCATTTAACATTATTATTAACCATTTTAATATTAGCATTTCCTAAATTCCCAGAAGCCATAATTTCAGTATCTTTAATTCTATCATGGAATTCTTTTTGTAATTCATTAAAAGTCAAAATAATTTTATCAATTTCTCCAAGTGCTCTATCAATTAAATTAATACTAACTTGATTAACACTTTTTTTATTTTTTTTAATATCTTTTGCAATTAATTGTCCTTTTAAAACTTTAATTTGATCTTCATATCCTTTTCTTTTACCATCAAATTTATTAGCAACTTCTTTTGCATTTTCAACTAATTGTTTACTCATTCCATTAAATTGATTATTAATAATATCTCTTTTATCAATTCTTTGTGCTCTACATTTAGTTTTTTCAATTTGTTTTTTTTCTTCTTCAAAATCATTTCCATTATAAACTTGAATCCCATATTTTTTTTTTAAATCAATAATTTCTCTTTGATATTTTGCTTTAACTCTTGTAATTTGTTTTCTTTCTTTATCTCTCCAAACTTGATTTAAACAACCTAATAAATCAGAAATAACTTTATCATTAATTTCCATATTATATTTTTTTTTAAAGTCATATATTATATTAAATGCTTCATTAGGAATCCAATTTTCATTATTTTTCTTAAGTAAATTTTCAGTCTCTCTTTTCTCACATTCATGTTTATGTTTTTTACTTAAAGGAGGATCATGTACAAATCTTATTCCACCTGGTGTAGTCTCATTTAAATATGCAAAATCTTTATATTCATTTGTCGTTTTTAACATTTCTAATAAACGCAAATTATCATCTTTTAAATGTTGATTTTCCATTATTAAATTACCTTCACTTTTTTTATTTATGTATAAATCATTTATTTCTTTTTCTAATTCATCTATTCTTTCTTTTTGACTTTTATTTATTAATTTATATTTTTCAACATCAGTTTGAAAAGAATCTGAATAACGCATATTTATTGCATTATTTACTGTCATATATTTTATTTTATTATCTTTTTCTTTAATTTGTTCTAATAATTTATCTATTTGTTCTTCTTTATCTTGAATATCTCTTGATAATATTTGAAATTTTGTTTTGTAATTTGATATAACACTTTCATGTTGATTTTTCATTATTTCTAATTGAGTTGATGCATCATTTGAATTTTTTGTTGCATCTTCTTTTTCTTTTTCCATTTTTTCATTTTCAGTTTTTAAAAAATTATTTTCTTGCTCTAATTGCTTAAATCCTGTTACTATTTTTATTCTATCTATTCCAGCTGATTTTAATTTATTTTCTAAAATATCTATTTTTTCTAATAATTTTTGTATTGTTTTTTCATATTCATGTGCATTCATTCTTTCCTTTATTCTTTCTTTAGAATCCATAATGAAGAAAAAATTTATAAAAGAATAAATAATAATTATCTTAAAGTAAATAAAAATAAGAAAAAATATTAATTAAAAATAATATAATATTTAAATAAAAAAATAATGAATTATACGATAATTTTTCACCAAAAAAAAAAAATAAACACGATACAAATACTTAAATTGAAAATTTGAAAAAACATAATAAAAAAAATGACAGATCCACTAAAAAATCCACCAGCATCAAATACAAAAACAGAGCAAGACCCAAACGTAGCAATAGTAGAAGAAAAAATAATAAAAGTAACAGGTGATGTTCAAATTAGAAAATATTCAAAAGGTCGTTTATTAGGAAAAGGAGGATTTGCAAAATGTTATGAATTTCAATGTTTAGAAAACAAAAAAATTTTTGCTGCCAAAGTTGTTGCTAAAAGTTCTTTAGTTAAATCACGTGCTAAACAAAAATTAATATCAGAAATTAAAATACATAAATCACTTCATCATCCTCAGATTGTTGCTTTTGAACATTATTTTGAAGATACAGAAAATGTTTATATTTTATTAGAAATGTGTCAAAATCAAACATTAAATGAATTACTTAAAAGAAGGAAGAGATTAACAGAAATTGAAGTTCAATGTTATATGGTTCAATTAATTAAAGCTTTGAAATATTTACATAGTCATAGAGTAATACATAGAGATTTAAAATTGGGAAATTTATTCTTAACTGATAAAATGGAATTAAAAGTAGGTGACTTTGGTTTAGCAACAAAATTAGATTTTGAAGGAGAAAGAAAAAGAACAGTTTGTGGAACACCAAATTATATCGCTCCTGAAATATTAGATGGAAAAACAGGACATTCATATGAAGTTGATATATGGAGTTTAGGTGTTATTATATATACTTTAATTATTGGGAAACCACCTTTTGAAACACAAGATGTAAAAACTACTTATAAGAGAATTAAAATGAATGCTTATTCTTTCCCTGAAAATGCTATTATAAGTGCTGCTGCTAAAGATTTAATTAAAGCTATTTTAGTTACTGATCCTTCTAAGAGACCTACTTTAGATCAAATATTAATTCATGATTTTTTCAATCAAGGAACTAGTATACCTAAATTATTACCTACTTCTACTTTAGCTTGTACTCCTTCTTTAAGTTATATAAGACAATTTATGCCTGATGTTGGAAAAGATGGTATTGTTAATAAACCTTTAAGTAATAAAATGAATAGTGAAAGACCTAATACTACTAATAATAAACAAAATAGTAATTTAACTAATAATTTATCTCAAAAAAATAATATGCCTAATACTATGAGAGATGGAGAAAAAAATATGCAGAATTTTGGAAGTGAAAATAGAGGAAATAATAATTTACAAGGTCCTGATACTTGGGTTAAAAAATGGGTTGATTATTCTTCTAAATATGGTTTAGGTTATTTACTTTCTAATGGTTATACTGGAGTTTTTTTCAATGATAGTAGTAAAATTATTTTTAATCCAAAAACAAATGAATTTAATTACATTGAAAGAAGAGTTAGTGATAGACAAGAAGTTATTTCTTCTCATACTTTAGATGAATATCCTAAAGAACTTCAAAAGAAAGTAACTTTACTTCAACATTTTAAAAATTATTTAGAAGGTGAAAATAATAATGAGCAAAATAATAATAATAATGAAAATGCTGAGAATAAAGAATCAACAGGAGATGAGAAAAAAGAAGATAAAGAAGCAAATAAACAAAAAGTATTTACATATGTTAAAAAATGGATGAGAACAAGACATGCAATAATGTTTAGATTAAGTAATAAAGTTGTTCAAGTATGTTTCCAAGATCATACTGAAATTATATTATCAAGTGAAAGTAGAGTTGTTACTTATGCTAATAAAAAAGGAGAAAGAAGTACTTATCCTTTAAGTAGTGCTTTAGAAAGTAATAATTATGAAATGACTAAAAGATTAAAATATACTAAAGATATTTTAACTCATATGCTTAATATGAATCAACAAAGAAATCAAAATATGCAAAATGCTCAAAGTAGTAATGGTAATTCTAATACTGGAACTACTAGTAGTCAGACTAAATAAAGAATTAATTTTTTTGTATTTTTGTTTAAATTTTTTTTTTGCTTTTTATATTGTTTTATCCTTTTTGAATTATTAAATTTTAAATTATAAATAAAAATATTTTTTATATTCTTTTCAATTAAATTAAAATCTAATTATTAAAAAAAGTTTAAAAAAATCATATGATTAAATATATTTTAAAACTTTGGCATATTATCTCTTTTAGAACAATTTTCAACTAATTTAATAAAAGTATTAAAATTAATAAAATTAGTAGTATCTTTATCTCCAATTTCAACAATCATTTTCCATTGAGTATTACTTAAATTATAACCAGGAAAAATATCTTTTAAAACTTTAATTAAATTATCTTCATGAACCATACCATTTTGTTGACTGATACTAAAGTTTTTAATTCTATCCCAAATTAATTTCCTATTCTTAGCAATATCTTTATAAATTTTAATAACATTATTTGAAGTTTCCCATTTTTTCAATGTATTTAATTGATTTAATTTCTTTTTATTATAATTTAAATTATGATTATTAATAGCATCTAATTTTCCACTTATACTTCCAAAAACATTTGTCCATTCTCCCATATCAATAATACCATCTTTTTTAATGTCAATACAATCAAAAGTATTTTTCATAATAGTAAAATTAGGAATATTTTTTCCTTCTCTTCTGTATAATTCAGTTATTATTGATTTATATTTATCAAAATCCATTAAATTAGAACCTGCACTATCACTGAAAGTAAAAGCTAATTTAGGATTAGAATAAAATTTATATAATAATTGCTTAATTTCAGCAAGAGCTAAAGTAATATTATTAGTAGCTTTATTAATTAATTTATCAGGACTGGTAATAAATTTATAAAATTCATTTAAATTAACTAAACCATTCCAAGTTCTTCCACATTTCCTAATAATATCTTCAATTTCAATAGTAGTTAATCCTAAACCTAATTTTTTTAATAAATTCCTAAATTCAAATTCATTACAAATTCCATTAGGATGTAATTTGACTTGATTTTTAACAATACTTAAATAATTAGTAGTATGACAAGCAACAATATTTCTTTTTAATTTTTCAAGAGGATCATAATCAAAAGGAGTAGATAATTTACTATGAAAAGTTAATTCGAAAGGATGATCTAAATGATCAATTGGATGATCTCCAGAAGGATCATCTGAATAAATATTTGCTGTTATTGGCCTTGCACTATATGCTCTTGCTGTTATTGTAGAACGAGAATTATTTATTCTTGTGAATTTATCTTTATTTTTTTTTGAATATAGTTCTTTATTTGGAATTACATTACCAAAATAAATAAATGAAAATTGAGAAAATGTTATATTTGATTTTGGAGATGTGTTATCATTTTCTTCTATGTTAAAATACTTTTTTAAATATTTTAATATTGTTTCTGTTGGATATTTATTTGGGAATAAATAATTTATTCCATCGAAAAATTCTTTTTTTGTTAAGAAATCTTTCCTAAATGAATTTGAAGTTGTTGATGAAAAAGATGATGTGAAAGTTTTTGAAAAAGAATTTGTTTTATTTATATCTGAAGGTAAAAAGAATCTAAAAGCATCTATTGATGTAGGAAAATTTTGAACGAGGAATTGCTTAATGTTAAATTGCATTTTTTTATAAAAATCAAAGATATTTAATTTTTGTTTAAAATCATCTAAATTTAAAAAGTTTTTCTTTTGAGAATCTAAAGAAGTATAAACTGCTAATAATTCATCTTTAGTTAAATTAAATCCTTGGAAACATTCATAATTATCTTGATAAAATTTAATAAAGTTTTCATATTTAAATTTCCCTGTTTCTTTATCTGAAAATTTATTATAAAAAGATTCTATATTATCATATTTTTCACTTATAAACATTCCAAATCTTTCAATTATTTGATTAATCCAATCAATATTTTTTTTTCCTCTAAATAAATTCTGATTTGTTGTTTCTTTTAAAGTTTCTGTTAAATCAACATAAACTGAATTTATTTTATTTGATTTTACTTTATTCATAAATTCTTTTATATCAACTAATCCAATGTTTTTATTTTTTGTTATTGAAAGAATTTGCATAACTCTTTCTAATTTAAATTCATTAAATTCAATTTCTGAAATTTGTAAATATTCAATTATAAAAGCTTTTAAATCTTCTAATGAAATAATTCCATCACTGTCTTTATCAATAATTTCAAATATTTCAGAATCACTTAAATATTTATTTTGTAAAATCCAATTTGTAAATTCTTTAAGAATTACATTTTCTATTTTATTGTTATTATGAATAATAACATCATTAGAACTAAATTCTTTAAATCTTAAAAGAAAAGTTTCTAAATCAACTAAACCGTTATGATAAAAATCTAAATAATTAAAAACTTTATCTTTAATAGCAGGACTTAATTCAACAACTGATGAAATATTTTTATTAAATTCATGATTAGAAATAAAACCATCATTATCTTCGTCTAATTTTCTAAATAAACCAACTTCAGTTATATTCTTTTTTTTCATATTTATTTTTATTTCTCTCACAATAGATTTAAATTGCTCATCTGATAAATTATCAGAAGCAAATAAATTAACATATTGTCCTTTTTCACTATTTTCATATTTAAAAAATGATGTTGAAATATATCTATTAATAATTCCTTTTAAATCATCAAATGATATTTTACCATCACTATCAAGATCAAATTTACATATCATTGTCTTTGTTAAATTTTCTTTTATTTCTATTGGGAAATTATCCATAAAATATTTAAATAATTGATCTACTGTTAAAGAATTAGTTTCATTTCCTCCATTAATATAATTCATTAATTCATTTATATTTTTTAATTTTTTTTCTTGGATTATTTTCTTCAAATGTTCTATACATAAGAGGAAATTATCTACTTTATCATTGTAATAAACTATATTTAAAAAATCAGAATAATTAACTTCATAAGTGAAAGGATCAGATAATTTTAAAAATCTAATTAATCTCATTATATCTTCATCTTTAAATTCTTTTGTAAATTGATTAATGATTTCACAAAATACAGTTTTTGGAACTTTACCTTTAAATTTCTTATCAACTTTTTCAAAAGCATTTTTAAGAGTATGAAAATCAACAACGTCTTGAATATTTGCAATAAAATTATTTTGAAAAGTGTCTTTATTAGTTCTAACAAATTGTCCTTTTTTATAAACATCTAATTTTTCTAATAGAGTTTTAGTATATAATTCATCTTTTAAAGAACCTGCTAATTCAATATATAAACCTTCAATAAATTCATTAGTGAAAGTAAAGTCAAATTGTCTTAATTTATTCTTAAAAGGATAAAAAGTTAATTTTTCATTTTTTTCAGGATTAATGTCTAATCTATAAGCTAAATCTTCAACATCAAGCTTTAATCTTTTTACAATATCTTGCATTTGATTTAAAGAATTATGATCTTGAACAACACATTTTTTAAATTCATCTCTATCTATTATTCCATCTTTATTTAAATCCATTCTTTCAAATATGTATGTTGCCTGTGCTTCATTATAATTAAAAGGCTCTTGTTGTAAAGCTAATACAAAATCTTTTTTTGGTAAATGATTAAATTTCCTTAAATAATTATAAGAAAGTAAATGATCAAAATATTTACTTGCATTTATTTTTTTCTTCTTTATTATTGCTTTCATTTTTTCTGTTGTTTCATTATAAAATTTATCATTTAAACCATCAACATTAAATTCTAAATTTGCTATTTTATCATAATCATTCGGAGTTAATGATATATTATTATTTGTTATTTTATTAAACAGAATTTGTAAAATATTTTTTGTATATGGTGTTTTTCCATATAATTTTTTAGTGAAATGATGAAATAATAAGGATTGATTATCATTAAATAAAAAATTCTTTCCTCCAAGATTTTTAATTATATTCGATAAATTTGCTAAAGCTTCTTCCATTTCAAAATTTGTCATTTCATATGATGTTAACTTACATTCTTTTAACTTTTTATGCATTAAATTCATTGAAAAACTTTTAGGATCTTCTATTTTAATAAATTTGAGAATTTTAAATATTTTCTCAGTTGGATAAGTAATATCAAATAAATGTAAAAGAGCGATAAAATCATTATAAGAAATATTCCTATTATTATCTTTAAATTTATCATTATTAACAACAACAGGTATTTTTTTATATATAATTTCATCAAATATCATTTTTAAAGCATTAATTTCATTTTCAACTTCATCAACAATAACTTAAATATTATTATAATTATTAAAATAATTATTAATATTTAAATTATTCATTGTTCTTCCTCTCGGACCAGCAGAAAAAGATAAAGACCTTTTTCCTTTTTGTTCAGGACCTAGTTTAAATTTATTATTAAATGAACTACTCATATCATCATTACTGTATTTAATAAAAGATGAATTTTTTAAAATTGCTTTTGCTTCTTTTATTAATTGAGTCATTAATTTTAAATAATCAATTGATTCTAAACCTTCTGCATAAATTTTTATTATTTCATTAAAGTTATTTACTGATAAATTAGGATGAATATTAGCTTTTGCAAATGATCTAACTACTTCAAATCTTGATATTATACCATTATTTCTTCTATCATAATTTTTCATCTCTTTTATTATTTGTCCTTTATTACTTACAATAGCTTCTAAAATTGCTTTTGGAAACATTAAATCTTTTAAATTTTTTTTAACTGGTTGTTCTTTTAAAGCACTTTTTAAATCTTTAACAGGGAAAAAATTTTGTGAATTCCATTTTTCATTTCCATTATAATTTTCTACTTGATTAAAATCATATAATTTATTATTATCATAATCTTTAGGATTAATATCTAAATATTTCCTCATGTAAAAATCTGCTCCTTTAGTAATATTAGTTAAAACAGCAGTTTTAGGTCTTATTTCATTAACAGCTTTTTCAGCATTTGGAACATCAGCTGAAGCTTGTTCTGTCCTTAATGTATCCATATATAATTCTAAATTTTTTTTTGTAAAACTTAATTTTTGTGGAATTTTCATTACATTATAATCAAAATCTTTATAGAATTTCATTCCAAAAACATTACCTCTTAATAAGAAAATTCCTAATTGAGGCATTTCTCTACTTTTAAAATTTTTTTTTAAAATTTGTTCTCCCATTTCTTTAATAATATGATCTATAATATTCATATATTCTTCTTTAGAAATATTCATTCCATAAGATAATTCAGAATAATTAACTTTAACAAAATTAACTCCATTATTTAATTTTTGAGTATAATAAAGTAATCCCCCAGTTTTAGTATATTGTCCTGGTTTTAAAGTATCTAAAAATTCATTACTTACTAAAAAAACAGGTCTTCTAACTTTATAATCTCTTTTAAATTGATTAGTTGTTCCTTCTAAACTATAATCTGGATTTGTAAATGTAAACGTTCCAAAATTTTTTATGAAGGTTCCTTTACCACTTTCATAATTTTTTATTATATATTTTGAAAGTAATATCCATGCTGTTTCTAATGTCTCTTTATTATATGATGTTAATATGTCTTTTCTATTTATTGTCCCCCAGTGATTAAATGCTCCAAAGCCTATTCCATTTATTGTATTTGTTAATTTAGCTGTTTGTAAACCAGCAGTTTCCATATTAATTAATTAAATTATAATTTTATTGATAATCTTTTTATTAATTTTTATTTTTATTATGGCTTCTTCACTTAAAAATTTTGAAAATGGTACTTCAAAATATATAATTTCAAATTAGAATTTACTAGGAGGAAATATGAACCTAGTTCAAGAGCTTATTATTCAAGTGATAAACATGTAAATTCAAGTTATAGTTTACCTAAATCAAATCAAAGAAAAAATTTTCAACAAGAAAATTCAAAAAAGATTCCAAAAATTATAAATACTCCAAATAATAGTAATTATTCTCCTCCTTTACCAAAAGAAAATAATAATTTCAATTATAATAATATAAATATTAATGTAAATAATTTGATTATAAATAATGAAGTAATTGGGAAAAATCCTTTTAATTCATTAGATTATAAAAATTCAGGAAATAGTATTTTTTCAAAAATAGGAAACGACGTTATTGGAAAAGGAGTTAATCAAAATAAAAAAAAGAATAAAGAATTTAGGAAAAATAAAATCAATGATAATATAGTTCAAAATGTTATAGAAGATTTAATGGAAACAACAAAAGAAAAATTTAATTCAATTGAAGTTAATAATGATGCTAAAATAAGGAATTTTAATATGGGAACAGTTAAAATTAATATTAATAATCAAAATAATAATAATGCTATTTCTATTGTTGAAGGAAATGAAAATGCAATGTTCTTTAATAGTCAAATTTGGGAAATTTTATTTGAAATTGAAATATCATATGATAATAAATCAAACTTAAATCTCACTGTTAAAAGATATATCAATTTATTACAATCACATGTAAATAATAATGATTTTCCTATTGAAATTTTTTCTAATACTTCAATGAATAACGGTTATTCAAAAATAATAAAAATATGTTTTATATTAGTAATTTATTTAAAATTTATTTTATCTGATTTTAATTATGATACAAATTTAAAATCAAATGTGAAAACAATATCAAATAGTATAAATGATTATTTAATTCAATTAATATCTCATTTTATTTTAACGAAAGGAACAAAAGATACTTCAGTCAATAATTGTAATATGATAACAACAGACTTTTTAAATAAATATACAAAAATATTGAAATTACATAAAAATAGGAATAATCCAATCACAAATCCAACAACATTTGGAAATAATTTAAGTAAAAGTTGTGAAATTATTATTGGACATATTAGACAAATGTCAAATAATTTTTTTAAATTAGGTTATTTTAAACCTATTCATAGTATTTGTTATGAATTTTTCAGATTATTAGAAACTTATTCTCCTTTTCAAATAGCAAATTTAATAATTAATCATGTTTTATTTTTCTTAATAACAGAAGTTCCAAAATCACAATCTTCAATAACTAATAAAACATTATCTTTTAATCCAAATAATATTTTAAGTTTATATGGTTTTAACGGTAATATACCAACACCATTTTTACCTTCTTGTGATGAAAATACATATACTTTAGTTTTAGATTTAGATGAAACTTTAGTTCATTTTTTTTATTGTCCAAGTGGAGGATCATTTTTAATAAGACCTTATTGTTATGAATTTTTAAGAGATATGAGTGATATTTTTGAAATTGCAATTTTCACTGCAGCAATGCAAGATTATGCTGATGGAATTTTAGATAAATTAGACCCTAATAAAATATATATTAAATATAGATTATATAGACAACATACTTCTATTAGTGGAATTTCTTTCGTTAAAGATTTAACTAAATTAGGAAGAGATTTAAGTAAAGTTATTATTATTGATAATTTACCTGATAATTTTAAACTTCAACCTCATAATGGTTTGGCTATTAAAACTTGGTTAGATGAAATGAAAGATACTCAATTAAATGATATTGGGCAATTTTTAAAAAATTTAATTTCTAAAAGACCTTCTGATGTTAGATCGGTGTTACAAAAAGTTAAAGATGAAGTTGGTAAAAGAATGCGAAAAAATAATATGAATCCTTATAGGAATATTCCCATTGATAAATTTTTATGAAAATAATAATTATAAATATATATTATATTATATTATTTTTTAATTTAATATAATTGTCTGAATTTATGTTTATTGGTATTATTAATTAATGTTACAATGGAATTGATGAATAATATACATTTTTTTCTGCTGAATCACTCTCAAAATTTGTAATGAATGTTCTTTATTATTTTCAATATCATTTGGTAAATATAAATTTTCTTTAGAATTATTTGTTAATAAATATTTTGTACAATTGGAAGAAGAAATTTTATATAAAATATTTGTTTTATTTAAATCATTTTAATGATTAATAAATCATACTCCTTCAAAACAATTATTTTTTAATTGATTTTCAATTGAACAACAATTATTGAAACATGTTTTTTTTGTCATTTATAAATGAATCTCTATCAACAATTAATATTGATTCATCATTTTTATTTGTTACATTTGAAGAATAAAAAAAAATAAAGATGTTTATTTATTGCATTAATTGTATAAATAATTGTTGAAAATATAATAATATTATCTTATTATCAAATTTGATAATGATTTAAAAAATGAAAAATTTGAAATTCTTTTAATTTTTATTATTAAAGAAAAAAAAGAATATATTGCTTTGGATATTTCTAAAGATTGATTAACAAAATATAAAAATACAAAAGATTATTTAAAAGTATTAAAAAAGGTTTTAAATCTTGAAAAATCCTATAGATAATGAAATTGAAAAAGATAAAAAAACATTACTTGAAATAATAAATGAAAATGAATATGTAATAAAAAATGATAACTTTAAAAAAATGGTTTTAATTCTATATAGAATAATAGCAAAATACCTGTGATATTAAGGAAAAGTTTAATTTCTCAATTAATATATAAATCAATGAGAAGGAAAAAGTCAAAATTTCTTCAATTATTTCCATCAATTACTGTATTCCTCATATTCATGTCTTCCGTTTTTATTTCGATCTTTTTTCCAAAAATATGGAGATAAGTTACCTTCATGTCCAGACATTTCTCATTTTTAGGTGAATAAATTAATTCATGTCTGGGAAATTTCAGTTTTAGGAGGATAAGTTAAGTCATGCCCGGAAAATATAATTTGTTTTCAAATTTTTCTGACATGAACTTGAGGAATGAGGCTTTACATAAACTCTAACCCGACATGAAGTGAGGTGAGAATGAATGTGAAGAACAAGGTATCCATAGTTATTTTCAAGATTCTAAGTCAACTATTCCAGAAGATGTGGAAAATTTTTTTAAAATTGCAGAGGGAAAATTACAATGATTAATTGAAAAAGGAGAAAATAAAGAAGATTTATCTATATGTATGATATTATTTGATGAATTATGATTAGGAGAAAGATTAAAATACAATCCATTTATAGTTTTACATAGTAAATAAGAATATGATGTAAATAAAGAAAGTGTTAATTAGATGCTTCTAAAATAAAAGGAGCTTTATCTTTATCTATCCTTTATTAGAAATAATAATATTTTAAGTTATTATAATTTAATTTTACATTAATTTTTATATAACTTAAATTAAAAAATATATTTATATAAGATCTAATAATAAAACATTTATATTT
>JAEEGI010021542.1_pt1 | contig 12802 bp, 5 predicted proteins | sample 8958751 | NCBI WGS metagenome assembly JAEEGI01 (sample SAMN16246545, study PRJNA631951) | gut metagenome | biome: gut microbiome; feature: rumen; material: KS-attached | host: Bos | place: Iran: Karaj | collected 2018-10 | reverse complement strand
GCCATCTCTTACCTCGTGCGCCGCATGGACGAGAACACCGCTCCCGACAACTTCCTCACCCACTCTTTCTCGCTGCTGCCTGACACCAAGGAATGGAAGGAACTGGAACAGCAGTTCATTGATGCCTACAACATGAAGGACCATCTCGACCATACGCCTACCCGCACCCAGGATCGCAACAAGCCTTATGTCGGTCAGGAGCCGCAGGACGATATGATCAACGAGCCCGACACCGACTTCGACCGCTTCTGCAACCAGCAGTGGGTGGAGAAGATCTTTGCGAAGTGGAAGGCCTCTCCTGCCCAAGGAGGGGAGAATGTTCTCGCGCAGGCCTCTTGGGGGGACTGGAAGCCAGGCGACCTGCTGCCCACGCAGATTGGCGGGGAGCTGGTGTTCAACGACGATCACGCCGAATACTACGACCGCTCGCAGGAAGGCGATGTCAAAGTATGTGAGATGTCGCGTGCCAACAAAGCCCAGACAGAGCAGATCCTCGAAATAGCCGACAGAGACTCGGGCAACTGGCGCAGCACCTCCATAGAGACGCGCCATAAAGTGATGTACCGTGCTGCCAACATCCTCGGACAGATGCGCGGCGACCTCTGCGGATCGATGTGCGCCATCACTGGCAAGACCATCGAGGAAGCCGATGTCGAGGTGTCGGAGGCCATCGACTACTGCCGTTTCTACACCACGACGATGAAGAAATATGCTGCTCTTGACGACATCGAGATGAAGGCCAAAGGCACCGTCCTCGTCCTCTCGCCCTGGAACTTCCCTTGCGCCATTCCTTGTGGAGGCGTCGTAGCAGCCCTTGCCAGCGGCAACACCTGCATACTGAAGCCTGCCACTGTAGCAGCTCCTGTGGCCTGGCTCTTCGCAAAGGCTTTCTGGGAGGCAGGCGTTCCTCGCGAAGCCCTGCAGGTGGTCATCACCGACCGTGAGGCCACACCGCTGCTCACCTCCTCTCCCATCGTCAAGCATATCATCCTCACGGGTGGCACGGAGACGGCTCAGACCATCGCACATGCCAACCCACGCAAGCCCCTTTCAGCTGAGACGGGCGGAAAGAACGTCATCATCCTCTCAGCCAAGGGCGACCGCGACCACGCCATCATGAATGCCTGCCGTTCGGCCTTCGGCAATGCCGGACAGAAGTGCTCGGCATGCTCGCTGATGCTCGTCGAACGCTCCGTCTACGACAATCCCGAGTTCTTCGAGAAGCTCAAGGACTGTGCCTCGTCGCTGAAGGTGGGAGGCGTATGGAATCCAGGCAACATCGTCGGTCCTATGATCACCAACAAGAACGACAAGCTGGAGCAGGCCTTCCGTCTGGAGCCTGGCGAGCGCTGGCTCATCGCTCCTAAGTTCGTCGACGAGAAGAAGTTCATTCTCCGTCCTACCATCAAGGTCGATGTCAAGCCCGAATCGTTCACCTTCCGCACTGAGCTCTTTGCTCCGTTGCTCGCCGTAGCTCCCTTCGACACGCTTGAAGAGGCTGTGGCACTGGTCAACGGGCTCGACTACGGACTCACCAGCGGTCTGCAGTCGCTCGACGAGCAGGAGCAGCGCTACTGGAAGAACCATATCGAGGCCGGCAACCTATATATTAATAGAGGTATCACGGGTGCAGTGGTCAATCGTCAGCCCTTCGGCGGCATGAAGCTCTCAGCCTTCGGTCCCGGCCTCAAGGCTGGTGGTCCCAACTACTGCATGCAGTTCATGAACATCACCGACAAACCTGGGTCTAGCACCGACTACCGCCAGTCGTATGCCGAGTGGTACGAGCGCGAGTTCAAGCATGCCCGCAATATCCAGCCCAAGATACGCGGCGAGCAGAACGTGTTCCGCTATCTGCCGCTCAAGCGGGGTATGGTGCTCCGTCTCTTTGGCGACGAGACGCTCGAGCAGATTCAGATGGTGCAGCTGGCAGCACAGACCGTGGGCACTCCGCTCACCATCTCTGTTGATTCCAGTCATCCGCTGTTCAGCCAGCTCACAGGCAACATCAAGCAGGAGAGTCAGACGGCCTTCGTAAGCAGCATCAAGAACTACGAGCGCATACGCACCATCTCCCGTCAGGTGCCCGACGAGGTATTCACAGCAGCAGCCTTTGCCGACCGTTACATCGCCCAGTCGCTGCCTGTCCGCAACGGCCGCGTCGAGCTGGCGCTCTACATCAAGGAGCAGTCCATCTCCAACGAGTACCACCGCTACGGCTCCCAGATCGAGGTGCCCGCCATTGAATAGATTACTGACATCCTATAGCAAAGCCCCTTGCCCACTCTATTTGTGAGCAAGGGGTTTAACTTTAGGTGTGTGGTATACAATCGGCAACAATGCGAGCGCTCGTCCGCGACGGAGAGATTGCTAGTTGCGGACGGGCGTATGGTCCATTGCGGACGGATGTATACTCCGTCCGAAACTAGTGATCGCCCCATCCGAAACTAGTGATCGCCCCATCCGAAACTAGTGATCGCCCCATCCGAAACTAGTGATCGCCCCATCCGAAACTAGCGATCACTCCCTCCCAAACGAGCGAGACTAGGTAGGTGTTTTGCCATTTTTTGTCGACACCTCACCAAATCGCTGGAAACACCTTTATATAAAGGGGAAATGGCAAGTGAGGTATGTCGATTTAACCTCACTTATACCTCACTCACACCTCACTTCCAACATCACTTTTGCTGAATCAATTTGGATGCGGTGTGAGTGAGGTCACGAGTGAGGTATAAGTGAGGTTCAAGTGAGGTATAAGTGAGGTATCTCCAGCATACCTCACCTCGCACTTCCCCTTTATACAAAGGTATTTCCAGCGATTTAGTGAGGTATCGTCGAGAAAAAGCTGGAGGAAAAACTAGCCTCCGATGATGACTTGAAGACCGTGCGACTCTAATAGAGACTTGCAATGCCGCTGGAGTGCTTCTGACGGGGCTGCCATCGGGAGACCTTGGGGATTGTAGGTGCTCCACATGCGCCGATGCTTGTCCTTGCCTACGTCATGATAGGGAAGCAGATTGACCGTGCGCTGCTCCCAGGGAAGTGATTTGAGAAATTGTGCTGTAGCCTCCATATTCTCCTCATCGGCATTCACACCATCGATGAGGGGGATACGGATGACGAAAGGACGACCTTGCTCGGCCAGGAAGCGGATGTTCTGCAGAATGAGCTCGTTGGGGACGCCTGTATACAGCTGATGCTTCCGGCTGTCCATCAGCTTCAGGTCGACAAGCATGAGCTCGCACTCGTCGGCAACCTCAGCGACAACCTCGCGAGAGGCATAGAGCGTAGTGTCGACGCAACGATGAAAGCCCCGGCGGCCCAGCTCACGGAGCAGTTCGAGGGTATAAGCTGGATGCATCAGCGGCTCGCCTCCACAGAGAGTCACCCCTCCCCCACTGTCCTCCATGATGTCGCGCTCTTTCTCTATCTCAGCCATCAGCGCGTCCATCGTCCACTCACTTCCACAGATTTCCAACGCCGTTGTAGGACATTCCTCCGTACACCTGCCACAAACCAAACATAAAGACTTGTCGACGACGATGCCTGCGGGCGTGAGCGTCAGAGCCTGCTGCCGGCAAGCCTCCACACAACTCTGACAGCCGATGCACTTCGACTGTTTATAGAGCAGTTGGCGACTTGTCGACCAGCTCTCAGGGTTATGACACCACACACAACGCAGCGGACAGCCCTTCAGGAAGAGTGTCGTGCGTATGCCTGGCCCGTCGTTGATGGCATAGCGTTTGATGTCGAAGAGGAGCCCCACAACCTGAAGACCCTCCCTCTGCCCCTCCCTGAGAGGGAGGGGGGCAGTTACCTTGCTTGGAGATTGTAGTATTTCCTCTCCTCCCTGCAGGGAGGGGCAGGGGGTGGGTCTGTTGGTTCTGTTGCGTATTATAATATGTCTCGAGACAGGGGGTGGCGGTGCCGAGGACGACCTTTGCGTCATTCATTTGCGAGAGCATGATGGCGACGCTGCGGGCGTGATAGCGGGGTGCAGGGTCCTGCTGCTTGTAGCTCGTCTCGTGCTCCTCGTCGACGATGACGAGGCCGAGGCGCTGGAAGGGCAGGAAGACGGCCGAGCGGGCACCGAGGATGACGTCGTAGGGCTGCGCCGAGAATTGCTTCTGCCATATCTCCACGCGCTCGGCGTCGCTGTATTTGGAGTGGTAGATGCCCAAGCGGTGGCCGAAGACACGGCGCAGACGATCCATGATCTGCACCGTCAGGGCAATCTCGGGCAACAGGAAGAGCACCTGCCGCCCACGGTCTATCTCGCGCTGGACGAGGTGGATGTATATCTCGGTCTTGCCGCTGCCCGTGACGCCGTGGAGCAGGGTGACACGCTTCTGGGCCATCACCATCAGCAGCTCGTCGTAGGCCCGTTGCTGCGGGGGCGTCAGGGGCTTGATGTTCTCTGGATGTGGCTGTCCGCCGCTGTTCAGTCGGCTCACCTCCACCTCGTAGGTCTCCAGGAAGCCCCGCTTCACCAGCTGGTTCAGCGTGGGCAGGGTGGCGCCGCTGCTGTTCATCAGCTCCTCGCGAGTAATCTCGCTGATGGTGGCTTCTGGGGTGCCAATCATGTCCCATCCCGACAGGGCCAGATAGTCGATGAATGCCCTCTGCTGCTTCTGTGCCCTCGCCAGCATGTTGAGCGCCGCGTGCAGGGTGGTCTCGTTTTGGTAGGGTTTGGTCAGGCGTATGTAGGTCTCGGTGCGTGGCTTGTAGCCCTCGTCGGCCTTCAGTCCTGCTGGCAAGGCGGCCTTCATCACGTCGCCGATGGGTGCCATGTAGTAGTCGGCTATCCACTCCCATTGCCGCAGCTGGCTCTCCATGAGCACTGGCTGGCGGTCTAAGAGCAATGTAATGGTCTTCACCTCGTAGCCCTGCGGCTTCACGTCGTGCACGCGGCTGACGATGCCCACATAGCTCTTCGAACGGCCAAAGGGCACCAGCACACGCATGCCCCGCCCCACACTGCCTTCGAGGGCTGCGGGGACGGCGTAGGTGAATAGGCCTTCAAGCGGGAGGGGCAAGATGATGTCGGCGTACATCGGGGGGAAGAGGATTGGAGAGGATTGAAGAGGATTGGAGAGGATGCGATAAAGCTGATGTCCTTTTCACTCCCTTTCACTCCCCTTCACTCCAAATTATTAATAATACAACGGCTGCCCGTCGGGGCCGATGCCGGCCACGCTGACCTGCATGCGAGTGCGCTTGCCGTTGTTGTAGAAGTTCACCTGCAGCTGCCCATTCTCGTCGGGCTGTGCCGTGGCGTTCCAGTAGAGCGTGCGGCGGTAGTCGTAGTAGTCGGGGGGCAGCTTGCGTTGGTTGTAGTTGGGGTGATAATACTGATACTGCTCGGCGATGCCTGGCAGGATGATGCGTCGGTCGCGATAGACGTAGCGCTTGCCGCCGTCAGGCATCAGCTTGAACTCCAGCGTGACGTCGGCCGAGTTGTTCTGCATCACCACGGGCTTCTCCTCGTTGCGCAGCTCAAAGTCGCTGAAGAAGCGAATCTCGTCTTGGCGGGCCAGCTTCAGGTTGTTTGCCAGTTGGTATTCGCTGTTGAAGGCCACATTGCCGCTCGACATGTCAGGGGAGAAGTTGCGGTAGAAGATGTAGGGCGTGTTCATGCCGTCGTTGTAGCGTGCCTGCACATTGAAGAAGCGGTCTTCGTTGTAGGTGCCGAGCAGCATGATGCTGACGTTGACGGGAAACGACTCCATGCTGAACTTGCCGTAGCTCAGTCCATAGTCGGTGCACAGGTTGTATAGCTCTTGCGTGTCGTAGGTGCCCACGGGCTTGGTGTAGTCGATGGCGTGTCGCCCACGTCGGCGTCGGCGCTTCACCGTCACCTCCTTCAGCGTGCGGTCCATCGACGAAAGGCGCTCCTCGTCGGCCAGGTCTTCAAAGGCGGGCAGGTCGTAGCTGTCGTCTTCGTCTTCGGGCACGTGGCACTGATAGTAAGAGTATTTCTTGGCGAAGATGGGGAAGAAGAGCGAGCGCTTCACGTAGAAGTCGGGGTCGGCCTCCTCGTTCATGCGGTCCTTGGTGTCGAGGTTATACTTCTGACGCTCGCTGATGTCGGTCTTATAGGCTCTGAGGAAGAGCACGGCATAGCCCGCGTATGCCGGCAGGTCGAAGTGGAAGTGGCCCCCGTTGTCGGTCTCCACGGTTTGTGTCACAACCTGCGTGCCCTTCTTGCGCTTAAACTTGTCGTCGACCTGCACCAGCTCGCACTCTACGGTGACCTCGTTCCTCAGTCCGCCCCGCTCCACGCCGAAGCTGAGGTTTTCCTTGCTCTGCACGCCCGGCTCCATGTCGAGTCTGATGTCTTCCATGCTCAGCACGACCTGCCCCGAATTCGAGTCCATGCTTTCCTTGCCGGTGTGAACTTGGTCGGTAGCTGTTGTCACGTGGATGGCTTCATGCGACTTAGTCAGATAGGCGGCACCGGCATCGAGGCTGGCCTCTTCGCCGGTAGTTGGCAACCCATCCTCGGCCAAGCCCAGGCGATTCTTCAATTCTTCTTCCAAGAGATTTTTCGATGAGTTTTCGCCATCAGAAAATTGGTAGGACTTCGAGCTGTCGTAGCCGAAGACGCCCACGTTCCAATACCTGACCTCCTCGGGGCTGTAGTCGTCGATGGCTGCCATGGGATAGACGCAGCCTTCTACGCTGATGCGCTGCTCTGGGCGGTAGCGCAGAGGCTTGTCGGCGGTCAGCTCGGCATAGTCGTAGCGTCGCCAGCCCTGCACCATCATCAGCAGGTCCAGGTGGCGGCGGTGTTGCTCGTCGTCGGCCTCAAAAAAATAGTCGGGGTGTGGTATGAATCCTTTTAGCTCGCTGCTCAGCAGCAGCTCGGTCATCATGTTGCCAGTGTCGTATGAGGGGTCGTCGGTGGCAGCATCGCGCACGCTCACCGAGAGCCAATCGGTGCCGGCGGGGGTCTGCAGCGTCAGCGTCACGGGAGCATAGGGGCCATAGTCGGCGCTGTCCAGTGTGGCCACGATGTGGCCCTGCTCGTAGTCGTGGTGGTTCACGAAGAACAGGCGGTCGGCCATGGGCGTGCCCTCGTTGTCGACGATGATGAGGTCGGCCACGCCAGTGGGCAACTTATTGATGTCGATGCTGATGGTGGCGTTGCCTTTGCTGTCGGGGCGGAAGCGCTGGAACTGCTTCAGCACGCCCCGGCTGAGCACGATGGCGGCGAAGTCGGCGGTGAGGCTCACGCCGTGCAGCTGCACGCTGGCTGTGGCTTTCGTGTCATCGTTCTTCATGGTGAGGGCGCACCCTATATCCTCTGTCTTCGGCAGCTTGAACGAGCATTCGCGCCCGTTATAGTTGAAGACGGCTTTCAGGTTGCCTTTCTCTGGCACGTCGATGGTGAAGCTGCCTCGCCCCTGGTGTTCGCTCTTGATGGTGGTGGTGCCCACGGTGCCCTTCACGTTCACCTGCTCACCCTCCTCGTTCAGTGCTTCGAAGGCCACATTGCAGCGGGTGCCGGCGATGAGGTGGCCGCCCTCGGGGTAGAAGCTCACGCTGAGACCCTGCTCCACCTCCTTGTCGAGGCGGGTTTTGGGTCGGCTGATGATATACTTCTGCGTGTAGTCGCCCTTCTTCTCAGGTCGCTCATAGACGGGCACCACACGACTGTAGACGGTGCCAAAGAGGCGGAAGAAGTCGTGGGCCATCTGGTCGTTGTAGAAGCAGTTGCGCACCGTTGACTGCGAGGGGTGCTCGGTGACGCAGAAGTTCATCATCCAGCGGGTGTAGGCGCGCAACTCGTAGTAGCCGCTGTAGAGCGAGTCGGTGAGGTTGAACGACCCTTGGCCGTGGCCGTCGGCGCTCACCACCACGGTCTGCCGCTCCACCAGCATGCCGTCGGGCGACACCAGCTCCACGTAGAGCAGACGGCTCATGTCGGTGTAGGTGTTGTCGTCGGCACGCACCACGTAAGCCTTATACCAGATGTCGTCGCCCTTGTAGTAGCAGTTGTTGTCTAAGTGCAGATACACTTTCTCCTGCACGGGAGCGTCGTCCAGCAGTTGCTCTATGCGGGTCAGCTGGTCTTGCGCTTGCGTGGGAGACGATGCCATGACCGTCGCGGCCAACAGCATCAAAATGGCCAAGAATTGTTTCATTCTGCAAAACTACTAAAAAACAACAACCCCACAAAGCAATTTCGGAAAATTAACCTTTTTGAGAGGCTACGAGATAGGGGGGGCTTATAAAGTATACGAATAGACAATAGACAATAGACGTTTACCCTATGTCCTATAGGCGTTAATTATAATATATATATTATAATTAAATATATATAAACATATTTTTTTTCTCCATTTTGGGAAGTCAATAGGTGGGTAAACGTCTAGTGTCTATTGTCTACTTTTTTGCGTAACTGCCTGATAATTCCCTGCATTACGTATTTTCATCTTAAAATGCAATCGAATAAGATAAAATTGCACACTCGCAGGAGGAGTGTGCAATGTTTTTGCGTAACTGCCTGATAATTCCCTGCATTACGTAAAAAAGCCCCATTTTGTACCCAAACTCCCAAACTACCAAACTCCCAAACTACCGCATTGCCCGCCGCATGGCGCATCTTTTTATCATTGCCACTTAACATTTTTTGTGGGGCATTTTTCTTCTATTAGCAATTGTTTGTTTATTTTTGCGGTCGGAATCAACCTTCGGGCCTACGGACCCCCCGCCCTTGCTGGCATTCAGAACATTATTAACCCCTATAAAATATTCAAGTCTATGAGCGAAATCAGAGAGATACACAACGAGGAGCTGCAGGCGCTTGTAGCGCGCATGCGCGAGCAGGGCATAAATGCCGAGGTTGCCGACGTGCCCGTGCCCGTGTGCAGCTGCCCTGTGCAGGCCGGCATCCCCACGCCTTTTGGCGACATGGTGGCCGAGGACTATGTGATGGTGCCCCGCAGCCTGCTGGGCGACCACCCCCTGTTCGTGTTCCCCGTGCGTGGCGAGTCCATGCGCGATGCTGGTTTTCACGACGGCGACAACCTGCTGGTGGAGCTGGATGTGATGGTGAACGACGGCGACACGGTGGTGTGCTCCATCGACGACGAGTACACGGTGAAGACGTTCTTCACCGACGATGATGGTGTGCACTGGCTGGTGCCCGCCAACGATGCTTTCGACCCCATCTGCCTCTCCGAGCAGTTCCGTGTGGTCGTCGTGGGGCGCGTGCGCCATGTGCTGTCGAGGCTGGGGCGCTCGTCGTATCGCGAGCTGGCACAGCGCGTGAAGCAGAAGGCGAAGGGCAGCGCGGCAGCGGCGCCCACGGTGGCATCGCCCCTCGATGGGGGGCTGCTGGCACCCTTTGCCAAGGCCATGGGGCGCGTGCAGGAATACATGTGGGCACAGAGCGCGTATGCGGTGCTGTTCTGCGAGCTGCGCGACCACCACAACTATCCCAACAACATGAGCTTGTTTGGGCGTGAGGCCGACGCGCTGGCGACGCAACGGCGATGGAAGCACCATTGTGCTGAGAAGACAATCGGCGATGCCTTCCGGCGCAACGACTTCCTGCTCCATCATGTCGACGAATGGGCTGACATCAACGCACCGGCACGTGCCAGGAAGCTGCAGCAACAATTCCATCTGGCTTGTCAGATAGAGTGAGCAGTGCCGCCCAAAGTGCCGCCCAAAGTGCCGCTTTTCAAAAAATAGTGCAACCTTTGCAACCTTTTCTGCAACCTTGTACCCCGCACTCTTTGCGGGGCTTTTTTTTTGTGCTTAATTTTGCACCATGGATGGCCATCCAAAGTAAAATTAACAATTAAAAATAAAAGAATTATGGAACCTATTTGCAAAATCATGGAGCAGTTTCCGTTGCAGACGCGCGGCAAGACTGCATGCCCCCCTCCCTCACAGGGAGGGGCTGGGGGTGGGTCTGCTGGGTCTGCTGGGTCTGCTGGGTCTGGTCCCTTTCCCCGCCGCTTGAAAGGGGTGCTCACCGTTCTCAACGAGGCGAACGACTGCGAGTTTCGCGCCCAGCGCTCCACTGGCGAGAGCACCCAGCGTGTCATCAGCAAGAGTGGCGACGGCAAGCTCTATCAGACCACCGGCAAGAAGCCGCAGATGGTGGCCCACCTCACCACCCGCGCCGACGCTACCGACCCCATCAGCGACCTCTACGACCAGCTCGACAAGATGGCCGCCCAGCAGCAGCCGAAGACGGCCAAGCAGCGCCCCCAGCGCGAGCGCGTGCTGATGGACGAAGGCGGCGTGAAAGTGACGATGAGCAAGGCGGCGAAGCGGGTGACGGTAACGATGAATATTAACATGGCCGAAACGCCACATTATCAACAACATCTTCTTAAACTCTTTACACAAGTACAACAATGCTTTCTTACCAACGAACTTTCTTTAGTGCAACTGAGGAGCTGACCGCCGAAATGTTCAGTCAGCTCATCGTCAGCGACGCAGTGAACCAGTCCATCCGTGCGCTGCGCCAGCTGAAGGAGCACGCCGCCACCATCGAGGCGGCGGGCGTGGAGGAGGAACAGCCCAAGGCGAAGCAGCTGCGCAACGATGCCGACCGCCTGAAGCGCTCACTCCCCAAGATCATCTGGCAAGCCACCTTCGAAGAGTCAATGTCGGCCTCTGGCAACAAAGGGCGCTGGCGCAAGCAAGGTGCTGCCGTGCTCAACGGCCTCTTCATGCTCGACATCGACCATGTGGCCGACCCCCACGCCCTGTGGCAGGGCTGGATTGACACCGAGCAGGCCGAGCACCCCATCGGCGGTGGCACCCCTGGCGACTACTACCGTGCGTTTGCCGACAGGCACGGCATCGTGCTGGCGCATGTCACCCCGAGCGGCCATGGCCTGCGCATAGTGGCCAAGGCCGACATCGACGTGGGCAACATTGCCGACAACCAACTGCACCTGGCCAACATTCTACATGTGGAGCCCGACGAGAGCTGCAAGGATGCCAGCCGACTCTCGTTCTGCCCCAGCTACAACGACATCATCTACATCAACACCCAAGAACTTTTCAACTACAACAATGAAGCTTATAATGAAAGATATGGCGGTCAATACCGCCAAAATAGCAGCAAACCCACTGCTGGCCCTGCTGCGGGCCGTGTGCACGGTAATAATCATCCTCACCATGTGGCTCCCACTGCTGCTGCAGCAGGTGGTGGAGTGGTGCTCGGCGATGCTGCCGAAGACCGACTGGTGGAAATAATCAAGGAGGGCTATCATGGTACGACGTATCGAGAAATTATCGCCCGGTGGTTTGAAATTAACAATGGCGGTGCTGCGCCAGCCGCTGGCGACCGCCACCGAGTGCTGCTCCGACTTGCTGCGCACCTGCGGTATATCTGCAACAATAATCCGGCGATGCTTGCAGCCGCCATGCGAGAGCATCCTATGGTGGCCGGATACGCAGCCGAGGATCCCACCGACTTTGCCCATATTGCAGATAGTGCTTGTGAAAAGCAGCTATGGGTCGCCATGCCACGAAATTTCCGCGCGGTGCTGGACGCTCTTGGTATACAGCTCCCTGAGCAAGGTGATGTCGGAAAGGCTGGCTCAGAAACTGCACTCGATTACGACGCCTACTGGCATCGGCTTGAGCCTCTTCTGGCTGACTCCCCAATCCTGCGTGAAGCTGTGGCCGACCTGCCCGAGCACCACCGATTAGGTGGTGTGCTGGCGGCGGGAGCCATGCTCGGCACCTATCTGACGCGCACATGGTGGGAGCACTTCGACGGCAAGTTCTACCGCCTCTCCTTCCTCGTCTACATCATCGGTGCCGCCGCCAGCGGCAAGAGCTTCATCACCCTGCTCGACAAGCTGCTGCTGGCACCCCTGCAAGCTGCCGACCGCCTGGGCCGCGAGCAGGAGCGTGCCTACAAGGACAAGGAGAAGAAGCGCAAGGCCAACGAGGCACTGCCCGACCGCCCGCATCCCGTCATACGCTACTGCCCATCGTCGACGAGCAATGCCATCCTCTACCGCCGACTGCAGGATGCCATCGACAACGACGTGACCGACCCCGACACGGGCGAGCCGCTGCACCTGCACCTCATCACCGTGGAGAGCGAGATAGCCACAGCCCTGCGAGCGCAGGTAGGCTCATGGGCTGGAAAGGCCGACTTGGAGCTGAAGTCGTTTCACAACGAAGTGGCTGGCGTCGACTTCGCCAACGCCGAGAGCACCAACGGCCCCATGCAAATCAACTGGAACGAGGTGATGAGCGGCACCACCGCGAGCATGAGCCGCAAGATTATGCCCAAGAACGTGCTCGACGGCCTTGTCACACGCCTTGTGCTCTTCCTGATGCCCGACAACGACTATGCCATGCTGGAGCGTCGTAGGGCGCTCAGAAACCACGAACGCGAGTGCATGCTTAGGAGTGTAGGCTACGACCTCGAAAAGGTCTCAGGCGAGCTGCACGTGCCCCGACTGGTGGATTTCTGCTACCAGTATGAGGAAGAACTCACCAAGCGTGCTCTGGTGGAACAAGACCGCTGCCTTGACTACTTCCGCAAGCGCATACCCGTCATCATGATTCGCTACGCCCTCGTCAGGATAGTGTTGCGCCAGCTGGAAGCCGCCAAGAAGGGCGAGGACTTGGTGGTGGAGGACAGCGACCTGGAGTTTGCCCGCCTCATCGGCGACTGGTGCTTGGAGGCGCAGGTGCACATGTTTGGCCAGATGGTGCTCGATGCGCTGGAGGCCGAGGCGTTGGCTTTCAAACCACGGACTATTTCAAGCGACATGATGGCGAAGTTTCAGCAGCTGCCCAAGGAAATAAC
>JAEEGI010021540.1_pt1 | contig 12803 bp, 11 predicted proteins | sample 8958751 | NCBI WGS metagenome assembly JAEEGI01 (sample SAMN16246545, study PRJNA631951) | gut metagenome | biome: gut microbiome; feature: rumen; material: KS-attached | host: Bos | place: Iran: Karaj | collected 2018-10 | reverse complement strand
GAAGGTGCCCACGGCGGTCCCGGATTCAACTGCCGGCTTATCCGTCTGTATGTGGACGGCAGCATCTTCAACGACTTCAAATACCGCATCCAGTTCCAGGCCAACGGTACCAGCCCCCACGTGAAGGACTTCTTCGTCGAGTGGGCGAAGTACAAGGAGTTTTCCGTCAAGCTGGGCCAGTTCAAGCGTGCCTTCACCTTTGAGAATCCGATGAACCCCTGGGATGTGGGTGTGGGAGACTTCTCCCTCCTGGTCCAGAAGATGGCCGGCATGGGGGACCGTCTGGGCGAAGCCAACATGGGCGGCCGTGACCAGGGTATCCAGGTCCAGGGAGACCTGATCCCGATGGCGGATGACCAGTACCGGCTGCTCCATTATCAGCTGGGCCTGTATAATGGCCAGGGCATCAACCTGGTCGATGCCAACAAGTCGAAGGACCTGATCGGAACCATCCAGATCCAGCCCATCAAGGGTCTGTATATCGGCGCTTTCGGCTGGAAGGGCAATTGGGTGAATGCCGCTGGTGACGTCCTCAAGCGTGAGCGCATCAGCGCCGGCCTCAAATACGACGTCAACAACTGGACGCTCCGCGCCGAGTATGCGACGGCCATCGCCGGCGAGAAACAGCAGAGCGGTGCCGCCGATGCCCTGTATGTCACGGCCGGCATTCCCGTGGCCGACTGGCTCAAGGTCTATCTCAAGTGGGATGAGTTCCGCGCCCATGGCAATGCGGAGAGCAGCCACGACATGTATTCCGGCTGCTTGAACTTCCGTCTCCACAAGAACCTGAACTTCCAGTTGGAGTATCGCCACCACAACAACAAGATGTTGCCGGTGCCCCAGTTCAACGAGCTTTGGTTTATGTCCTATATCCGTTTCTAACGGTATAGCTGAAACTTTTTTCCGGACCCATCTGTATGAAAAAGATTCTTCTTTCGCTGTTAGCAGCCCTTTCTGCACTGGGCCCGGGCGTTGTATGCTCCGCCCAGGAGGAGAAGCCGGCCAGGGTGAAGGCCTACGGCTTCGTCAGCAACTACATGACGTTTGATGCGCGTCAGGTGGATGCCGGTACCCCGGACCTCTTCTATATGCCCAAGGACGTGAAGATGTCCGGTGAAGTGGACCTGAACGCGATCCCTTCCTTCCGGATGCTGGCCCTGACCTCCCGCCTGGGCGTGCAAGCCTCCGGTTATCAGGTCGGGGAGACGAAGGTCAGCGGCACCATCGAGGGCGATTTCTACGCCCTGAATGGGACTGCGGCCACTCTCCGTCTGCGCCAAGCCTATCTGAGCATGCTCTGGGACAACCTGGTTCTGGGAGACTTGGTCGTGAATGTGGGCCAGACCTGGCACCCGATGGCCATGGATGTACCGCACGTCACCAACGAGGAATTGGGATCTCCTTTCAATCCGTTCAACTGGAGTCCCCAGGTCATGTTCCATTGGACCGTGCACAAGTTCACCTGGACGGGCGGCATCCTTTTCCCGATGCAGTTCCTTCCCACCGGCCCTTCGGGAAAGACCTTGGATTACAATCGGTTCGGAATGATTCCCGAAGTGTATCTGGGCGTATCTTTCGCGGCCGGGGGATTCCTGGGCAAGGCGGGCGTGGACCTGTTCTCCAGCAAACCCGGCTGGATAGGACCGACCATCACCGACGTCTCCGTCAGTGACCGGACGGTGAATTACAGCCGGGTGTTTACCAAGAAATTGGAAACCAGGCTCTTCGCCGTCTCTCCCTATGTCTATCTGCAGTTCACCGGCGGGAAGTTCCAGATCAAGGCCAAGAGCGTCCTGGCGCAGGCCGGCGAACACATGAACCTTCTCTCGGGATATGGTCCTACTTTTGACTGGAACCGGCTGGAGCTTACGTATACACCGATGCAGGACTGGGCTTCCTTCCTCTCTTTCCAGTACGGCAGGAAGTTCCAGATTTCCTGTATGGGCGGTTACATGCAGCGCCTGGGAATGACGAAGAAACTGTTCGGCATCGACGATGCGAACATCCGTACGATGTGGCTCAACAATGCCGTCAGCAACCGGATCCAGAGGGCTTTCCGTGCGACTCCTACCATTGCCTACAACCTGGGAAACCTGACCTTCTCCCTGGAATATGACTGCACCGGCGCCTTCTTCGGCGAGGGCACGTTCAACATGGGCGGCCTCTTCGAGTCCGGCCACTGGGTCCTCCACCACCGGATCCAGCAGATGGTCAAGTACAGCTTCTAGGATACGTTCCTGATACTACCTGAAATATCCGGAAATCAACAGGACAAGAAAGACACAGGGTTCGGGCGACTTTTTTTCGGAGCCCGAACCCTGTGTCTTTCTTGCTGCTATTGCCGAACTACTGCACCCGCAGCCGGCGGCCGATCTGGAGGGTGGTGGTTTCCTTGATGCCGTTGAGGCGGCAGAGGGCCTTGACGGTCGTGCCGTTCTTCTTGGCGATCTTGCCGAGGGTGTCGCCGGAGCGGACCGTGTAGTACTTCTGGGTGGCACGCTGGGCGGCGGCGCGGGCTTGCGCCTCCTTCTTGGCCTTTTCTTCGGCCAGTTTCTTCTGCTCCTCGTCGCCGCGGTTGATCTCATCTTCGTCCTCTTCGGTCATGACGTAGCGGCTGTTGGGATTGAAGTACCAGCTGCGGAAACGCATCAGACGGTGCCGCAGGGTGCCGGTCTCGAAGTCGATGAGCCAGGCCGGGTCGAAGGCGTATCCCCGGTAGCGGGTCTCGAAATGCAGGTGCGGACCGGTGGAGCGGCCGGTGGAGCCGCCCAGGCCGATCACGTCGCCGGCATTCACCCAGTCGCCGGATTCCACGTCGCGGCGGGACATATGGCCATAGAAGGTCTCGAGCCCGTTGGCGTGGCGGATGACGACCAGGTTTCCGTAACCGCCCACGTAGTCAGACACGCGGACTTTGCCGTCAAAGGCGGCGTAGACCGGCGTGCCGGTGGGGTAGGGAAGGTCGATGCCCTGGTGCGGACGGCCGTGCCGGTAGCCGAACTGGGAGGACGGCCTTGTCTTGTTGGGGCAGCAATAGGAATCCAAAGTATCCACGATCCAGAGGGAGAAACGGTCCGGAAGGGACTTCTCTTCATGGTAGGGGTTGACGGCACGGGTATCCCAGTGCTCAGTGAACACCTTGCTTTCAGCGGCAGCCTTGGGATCCTTGACGTAACGGAAGGTACCGTTGCTGAACAGGATGACCTTGACGCCGGGATTCTCCGTGTCCAGGGTGTCGGCAAACGGGGTGCCCGTGCTGCGGGAGGAGGAAACGCTCATCCGCCCGAAATCACGGCGCAGGGAATCGGCGCTGTTGTCCTGGGCGGACACGGCGAAACAGAGGGAAGATAGCAGGCAGGTTGTCAGTAACGTCTTGAAATGCATTGGCTTAACGGATTGCGCCGAAGCGGGTCTTCAGGAGTTCGTCGGTTTCGGCGATCTTCCGCTGCAGCAGTTCGTCAGATGTCGCTTCGCACAGGAAGCGGAGGTAAGGTTCGGTGTTGGACGGGCGGATGTTCAGCCACCAGTCGGGGAATTCGATCCGGTAGCCGTCGAAGTCCATGAAGGCGGTCGCCTTCTCCTGGGCCATGAAATGGTCCTTCACGGCATCCATCGCGCCCTTCTTGTCCTCCACCCGGTAGTTGATCTCGCCGGAGTTCTTGTAGCGGACGATTTCGGCGATGGCCTGACTGAGGGTCTTGCCTTCCTTCTTGAGGTCGGCGACGATGCCCAGGACGATCATCGAGGCGAGGAGGCCGCTGTCGCTGTAGAAGAAGTCGCGGAAGTAGAAATGTCCGGCCAGCTCGCCGCCCCAGATGCCGTCAATCTCACGCAGTTTGGCTGCGGCAAAGGCGCGTCCGACCTTCCAGGTGTACATCTCGCAACCCATCGGGGCAAGGTATTCACCCACGGCCTTGGAGGAACGGATGTCCTGCAGGACGATGCCCTTGAGGCCCCGCTCGTTCACGTAGTAGCGGCCCATGAGGGCGATGAGGAGGTCGGGGGAGATGAAGCCACCCTTTTCGTCCACGAAAACCACGCGGTCCGCGTCGCCGTCATAGATGACGCCGGCGTCGGCCTTCACCTCGCGGACGAGGTTCTCCAAAGGCAGGACGTTGGCTTCGATGAGCGGGTTGGGCTCGTGGTTCGGGAAGCTGCCGTCCAGGGTGTCGAAGAGATAGTGGACGTTCTCTCCCGTCCCGAAGATTTCCTTCGCGAAGAGGTTGGACATGCCGTTGGACAAGTCCATGGCGATGGTGATGCCGGAAAGGTCCTTCTTGAACTTGCGCATGAAGGCGATGTAGTCGTCCAGGATCTCTTTCGTGTACACCTTGCCGCGCTTTTCCGCCACGGGGGTGGGGACGCCTTCCTCGATCCAGACCTTGATTTCCTTGAGGCCGGCGTCATAGCCGACGGCCTGGGCGTCGGTCGTGGATACCTTCATGCCGTTGTAGGGGGCGGCATTGTGGGAGGCGGTGATCTGGATGGAGGCGTGGAAGCCGTAATTGGCCGTCCCGAAGTACACCATGGGGGTGGAGCTCAGGCCGATGTCGTACACGTCGGCGCCGGCGTCGTTGATGCCTTTGATGACGGCGTCATGGATTTCCGGAGAGGAAACGCGGCAGTCGCGGCCCACCAGGACCTTGTCGGCCTTCAGCAGCCGGGGGATGAAATATCCGACCTTGTAAGCGGTTTCGCGGTCCCAGTCCTTGCCGTAGATACCGCGGATGTCATATGCGTGAAATGCTCCCATGATAATTGGTTATTTGAGTTTGCTGTTGTAGTGGGGATGGACCTTTCCCTTGGCGATGTTCTGGAGCTTGCCCGCAATCATCTTCTTGCGGATGGGCGGGACGTTGTCCGTGAACAGGTTGCCGTCCAGGTGCGAGAGCTCGTGCTGGACCATCCGGGCGGCGAACTTGTCCAGGGTCTCGGTGACCTGGACGAGGTCCTCGTTGTAGTAGCGGAGGGTGATCTTCGCGGGGCGGACGACGTCGCAGTACAGGTTCGGGATGCTCAGGCAGCCTTCGGAATAGGTGTTCTTTTCCTCGCTTTCCTCCAGGATTTCCGGATTGATGATCACGCGCCTGAAATCTTTGAGGTAGTCGTAAACGTCGGAGACCACGTCTCCGTCCACGATCACCACGCGGAGGCTTACGCCGATCTGGGGGGCGGCGAGGCCGCAGCCGTCGGCACGGGCAAGGGTGTCGCGAAGGTCCTGGACGAGGGCCTTCAGTTCGTCTTTCTTTTCGAGGTCGGCAGGCTGGGCCTTCCGGCGCAGGACCTCCGAACCATAGAGGTATATCGGTTGTATCATCGTCTTTTCCTTGTCTTGTTGCGGGACAGGCTGACCGGGACGGAATCCGGATTCACTGCAAAAGTCGCGCCCGAAGTACGGTCCATGTACCCCTGCAGGATGATGGCGGCGCTGATCCGGTCCACGGATTTCTTGTCGCGCCGGTCGCTTGCCTTCATGCCGCCGTCAATCATTGCCTGATGGGCGAGGACGGAGGTGAACCGTTCGTCCTCCAGGGAGACCGGCGTGCCGGGGAAGGCCTTTCCGAGGGCTTTCAGGAACACGTCCACGTCGGCCCGGGCTTCGGCCGGACGCCCGTCCAGGTTCGTGGGATAACCGACGACAAAGCGTTCGATTGTCTCTTTTTCCGCATATTTTTTGAGATAATCTATTAACTTTGCAGAATCGACCGTATCCAGGGCAGAGGCAAAGATACGGAGCGGATCGCTCACGGCCAGGCCGGTGCGTCTGCGTCCATAATCAATACCGATAAGTCTGTCCATAGATTGCAAAGATAACATTTTTTATGGCTAATGACAATAATAAGCGCGAGACAAGGAAATATCGGATAGCGGTGACCGACGCCCTTTCGCACGAGCGGATCTGGTCGAGGGTGTTTTCCCGCCCGGTCACCATTGCGGCCATCGTTTCCGTTTCCGTCCTGCTGCTTCTGTTGCTGTTCCTGCTCATTGCCTATACGCCGCTCCGGACCTTCATTCCGGGCTACCCGGATGCCCGGGCGCGCCGGCAGGCCGTCCAGAACGCGATGCGCATCGATTCCCTGGAAACCCAGATCCTCCAGTGGGAACTCTATACCGAAAACCTGAAGAAAGTGGTGGCCGGCGAGGAGCCGCTGCTGCTGGACAGCCTGATCCTGATGCGGCAGGCCGCCCGGGAGGAAGTGGACACCGCTTTCCTCGCCCGCCGGGACTCCCTGCTCCGGGCCCGGGTGGTGGAGTCGGAACAGTTCGAGGTCGCCGGCCCCCGCCGGAACCTGCCTATCGAAGCCCTTGCTTTCTATACACCCGTCAAGGGGGTCGTATCCCAGGGGTTCGACCGGGCCATGCATCCGTATCTGGATGTGACGGCTCCGTCCGGTTCCACCGTAATGTCCGTCCTGGACGGCACGGTCGTTTTCTCCGGATGGGACGATGCGGAGGGTTATACCATCGCCATCCAGCACAAGGGGGACATCCTGTCGGTGTACAAGCATAACGAACGGCTGCTCCGCAAGCCGGGCGATGCCGTGAAGGCCGGAACACCCGTGGCCCTGATCGGCAGTTCCGCATCCCTCACGAAGGGGGATCATCTCCGTTTTGAATTATGGTATGAGGGCGAGGCCGTGGATCCTGCGGCCTATATCAGTTTTTGACATGGAAAAGAAAAGGATAGCCATCCTGGGGTCGACGGGGTCGATCGGTTGCCAGACGCTGGATGTGGTCCGGCAGCATCCGGACCGCTTTGAAGTGGAGATGATATCGGCCGGAAGCAATGCGTCTCTCCTGGTGGAGCAGGCCCGTGCGTTTTCCGTCCCGCATGCTGTCATCTGCGACACCGCCCGGTATGACGGGGTGAAAGCAGCCCTCGCCGGAACCGCTACGGAAGCCCATGCCGGCATCGACGCTGCCTGTGACCTCGTGACGGGGGAGAAGGTGGACATCGTCGTCGCTTCCATGGTGGGCTTCAGCGGGCTCAGGCCCACGCTGTCGGCCATCCGGGCCGGCAAGGACATCGCCCTGGCGAACAAGGAGACCCTCGTCGCCGCGGGATCCGTCGTGATGGCGGAAGCCCGGCGGAACGGGGTGAAGATCCTTCCGGTGGATTCCGAGCATTCGGCCATCTTCCAGTGCCTCCAGGCTGCGCAGGGGAATCCGGTCGAACGCATTCACTTGACGGCCTCCGGCGGTCCTTTCCGCACCTGGCCGCGGGGGAAAATCGAGAGGGCGGGCAAGGACCAGGCTCTCCACCATCCCAACTGGAACATGGGCGCCAAGATCACCATCGACTCCGCCACGATGATGAACAAGGGCTTCGAGGTAATCGAGGCCAAGTGGCTTTTCGACGTGGAGCCGGAACGGATCCACGTGGTCGTCCATCCCGAGTCGGTCATCCATTCGATGGTGGAGTTCGTGGACGGGGCCGTCATCGCCCAGCTCGGCTGTCCGGACATGCGGGAGCCCATCCAGCTGGCGCTCGCTTATCCGGAGCGCCTGTCGCTGAACAACCGGAAACTGGATTTCAGCGCCCTGGGCGCCCTGACCTTTTCCGAACCGGACCTGGACAAGTTCCCCTGCCTCCGGCTTTCTTTCGACGCCATCGGCCGGGGCGGAAATGTCCCCTGCGCCCTGAATGCGGCCAATGAGGCGGCCGTCGCCGCTTACCTTGAGGACCGGATCGGCTTCTATGACATCGCTTCCGTCGTCTCGGAAACGATTGCGCGCACGGAATTTGTAGCGGAACCCTCCCTGGAAGAGATCTTCGCCACGAACGACGAAGCCTTCGCCCGTGCCCGCAGTCTGATATGGTAGTTCTCGTCAAGACCCTCCAGGTCATCCTGGCCCTGTCCGTGCTCATCCTCCTGCATGAGCTCGGGCATTTCCTGTGGGCCAAGCTGTTCCGCATCCGGGTGGAAAAGTTCTTCCTGTTCTTCGACATCGGCGGGGCGAAACTCTTCTCCACGAAGTCGGCCTGGTTCACGAAGCTGTTTCCGAAGGCCGCGGAGTGGGAGACCGAATACGGCATCGGCTGGCTTCCTCTCGGCGGCTACTGCAAAATCGCCGGGATGATCGACGAGTCCCTGGACACGGAGTCGATGAAGCGGGATCCCCAGCCGTGGGAGTTCCGCACCCATCCCGCCTGGCAGCGCCTCCTCGTGATGTCCGGCGGTGTGCTGAACAACTTCATCTTCGCCATCCTCGCCTATATCCTGATCCTGGACATCTGGGGAGAGGCCTATCTGCGCAATGAGGGCAATGCCATCTATGTCAATGAGTTGGCCTACGATATGGGTTTCCGCTCCGGCGACCGGATCCTCCGGCTGGACGACTATGTCCCGGACGATTTCTCCACCTTGCAGATCGACCTGGCCCGGCGGGACGTCCGCAAGGCAACGGTCCTCCGGGGAACCGATACCCTGGAACTGTATATCGACCAGTCCCGGATCGGAGAGGTGCTGAACTCTCCGGGGATGTTTGACCTGGCGGTGCCTTTCGTCGTGGATACGGTCGTTTCGGCCCCCAACGGCGAACGCCTCCTCCATGGTGACCGGATCGTGGCAGTGGCAGGAGAGTCTACGCCGTATCTGCAGGATGCCCGGAAGGTCTTTGCCGTCCATGCGGGCCGGGAAGTTCCGGTCTCCATCCTCCGGGGAGCCGACAGTCTCGAGGTCGCCCTCCAGGTCGATTCCACCGGCCGGGTGGGGGTATATACCGTATTCCCGGGTTATGAAAGACGGGAATACAGTTTCCTGCAGGCGATTCCGGCCGGATTCCGGCTGACGTTCTCCACCATCGGCGGATATCTGCAGGACCTCCGGCTCGTTGCCACGCCCCGGACCGAGGCGTACAAGTCGGTGGGCAGTTTCATCGCCATCGGCCAGGTGTTCCCGGCCGAGTGGGACTGGTACCGGTTCCTGACGCTGCTGGCCCTGCTGTCCATCATGCTGGGAGTGATGAACCTCCTCCCGATCCCGGCCCTCGCAGGCGGCCATATCGTCATGTGCCTGTATGAGATGGTGACGGGCCGGAAGCCCGGGGACAAGTTCATCCTGGCGGCACAGATGGTGGGAATGGTGCTGCTCATCCTGCTGATGATGCTGGCCTTCGGAAATGACATCGGAAGATTGATAAGATAAACGGATATGAAAAAGACAACTCTCCTCCTCGCCCTGGCGGCTGTCCTTCTTTCGCTCACGGGCTGCAAATCGAAAAACCGCGGACCGCTCCTCCCCAACGTGAGCGGCAAGGCCGGTGAAATCGTCGTCGTGATCGACAAGGACAACTGGGAAGGCGAAATCGGCAACGCTTTACGCGGCATCCTGGCGGAGGATTGCCCCTACCTCGCGCAGCGGGAACCGCTTTTCACCCTGGCGAACGTCCCTCCGGGAAGCTTCAACAATATGTTCAAGATGCACCGGAACATCCTGATCCTGAACATCAATCCCCAGAATCAGACGACCGGGATGATGTACAAGCGGGACCAGTGGGCCAAGCCGCAGAGCGTGGCCCAGGTCAACGCCCATGACCAGGAAGGTGCCCTGGCCATCATCGCCGAGGCCCGGGAGCAGCTGCCCGAGTTCTTCGAGGCGGCCGAGCGCGACCGCATCATCGCGAACTCCATCCTGTATGAGGAACTTACCTTGCGCGATCCGGTGGAGAAGCTCACGGGCGGCATCCTGCATTTCCCTTCTGGCTACAAACTCCGGAAACAGACGGATGACTTCGTGTGGATCGCCGACGAGAAGCAGTACACCATCCAGACGGTCCTCATCTACCGGTATCCGGTGCCGGAGAAGGATCCTTTCTCGCTGGAGAACATCATCTCCCGCCGCAACGAAGTGATGCAGGCGAATGTACCCGGAATGTTCGATGGCACATACATGACCACCTCTCCGGCCGTAGAACCTACCACCCGCTCCCTGAAATACCGGGGAATCGATTTCATGGAGACCCGCGGTTTTTGGGAAGTGCAGGGCGATTTCATGGGCGGCCCCTTCGTTTCCCACTCCTTCTACAGCCAGGACGGGAAGGACATCATCGTCCTGGAGGCCTTTGTCTATGCGCCGAAATATGACAAGCGGCAGTACCTCCGCCAGGTCGAGTCCATCCTCTATTCCTTCGAGTGGAAAAATAATGAAAAATAATTTGGTGGAGTAAGAAAATCTTCTTACCTTTGCATTCCCTTTTGGAGCGGGCCTCCGTTCCTGAAGGTGAGCCGGTGGGTTCGTATAACGGTTAGTACTCGGGATTTTCATTCCCGCAATAGGAGTTCGATTCTCCTACCCACTACCAAAAGATAAAAAAAGAACATAATGGCAAACACGAAATCTGCTCAGCGTGCTTCCCGCCAGAACGAGAGGCACAGATTGCATAACAAGTATTATGCAAAGACGGCGAGGAACGCGATCCGCGACCTCCGCAACACTACCGACAAGAAAGCTGCCGAGGAGAGCGCTCCGAAGGTCTATGCGATGATCGACAAGCTCGCGAAGATCGGCGTTATCCACAAGAACAAGGCCTCCAACCTCAAGAGCGGCCTGCAGGTCTACATCAACAAGCTTTCGTAAGCTTCAGGATCCTTTGCCGGCCCGGCATCAATGGGCAATCGGGATGTAGCGCAGTTGGCTAGCGCACTACGTTCGGGACGTAGGGGTCGTCCGTTCGAGTCGGATCATCCCGACAACAGACTGGGAAACTTTCCCGGTCTGTTTCGTTTTTTATGCCCGGAGTGTTGTAAATCACGGAAAAATCAGTACCTTTGCAAGCTACCTTTTCCGTAATGGTGGCTGGTTAACGATGTAAAATCCATCCGGTGCGACTGGCCCGGAGCTAAAACACGCTGAACGATATGCTGAATATCTTCTTCAGACAAAACGGAAAGATCGGAGTCTCCCAGTCGGAGAAAGATTTCGCCAAGATTTCCCTCGAGGACACCGTATGGATCGACCTGGTGGATCCTTCCGGCACCGAGAAGCGTGCCGTAGAGGCCTTCCTCGGGACGGAAATCCAGAGCCGTGCGCAAGCGGAGGAGATCGAAAGCTCCTCCCGCTATTTCGAGACGGACGATGCCATCTTCGCGAACACGAACTTCCTGACCCCGGGGGCCGAGGAGTATATGATGCAGGCCGTTTCCTTCACGCTCGTGGACCAGACCCTCACGACGCTCCGTGAGGTTCCGCTCCGCAGTTTCACCGAACTCCAACGGCGCCTGCAGGTGAATCCGAAGCAGTACCCCTCCGGTTTTACGGTGTTTGCCACGATCCTGGACCAACGTGTCGACCTGGATGCGGATATGATCGAGCTCCTTTCGAAGGAGATCTCCCAGTATGCCAAGCGTATCAATGAGGAAGAGGACATCGACCAGGAACTCCTGATCGACATCTCCCAGCTGCAGGAGAATACGATGATGGTCCGCGAGAACGTCGTGGATAAGCAGCGCCTGATTTCCAACTTGATGCGGAGTACCAAGGTCCCTCAGTCGCTGGATTCGCGCCTGAACGTGCTCCTGCAGGATATCTCGTCCCTGATCAACCATACGAACTTCTGCTTCGAAAGGCTTGAATATCTGCAGGATACGGTCCTGGGTCTGATCAATCTCGAGCAGAACAAGATCATGAAGGTGTTCACGGTCGTATCCGTTTTCCTGATGCCGCCCACCCTGATCGCCGGCTTCTACGGGATGAACGTCCGCCTGCCGATGATCGCGGCCGACGAACCCAATGCTTCCTTCTGGAACTGGATCATCATCCTCGCGATCATGGCCCTGTCCTGCCTGGTCATCTGGATTGTCTTCAAAAAGAAGAAATTACTGTAGGGGACCTGTTGGAATTCGTTTTTTTTTCGTATCTTTGCACGCTTTTCCGGAGGCGTGCTTTTTTTATCGCCCCCGCAGGCACAAGAAATAATGTTAAACAACTAGTTTCCAACACAAAAAACTATGTCTGAAGAAATCAAGAACGTGGCAGAAGAGGCTCAGGTAGAGGCTCCTGTCCAGAAAGAAACCAAGAAGGCCCCCCTCAACGCCTCCGTCGCTCCCGAGGAGTTCGACTGGGATGCGTTCGAGAACGACGCCGTCCCCGGTGAGAACCGCGAGGAGGTTGCCGCCCTCTACGACCAGACCCTCCAGAAGGTGGTCGAGAACGAGGTGGTCGAAGGTGTCGTCACCGCGATCAACAAGCGCGAGGTCGTCGTGAACATCGGCGCCAAGAGCGAAGGTGTCATCTCCGCCCCCGAGTTCCGCTACAACCCGGACCTCAAGGTCGGTGACAAGGTCGACGTGCTCGTCGAATCCGCCGAGGACCGCAAGGGCCAGCTGGTGATCTCCCACAAGAAAGCCCGCCAGCTCAAGTCTTGGGATATGGTCAACGCCGCCTACGATAACAACGAGGTGGTCAAGGGTTATGTCAAGACCCGCACGAAGGGCGGCATGATCGTCGACGTGTTCGGCATCGAGGCCTTCCTCCCGGGTTCCCAGATCGACATCAAGCCCATCCGCGACTACGATGCCTATGTGGACACCAACATGGACTTCAAGATCGTCAAGATCAACCAGGAGTTCCGCAATGTCGTCGTTTCGCACAAGGCCCTGCTCGAGGCTGAGCAGGAGGCCAAGCGCGCCGAGCTCATCTCCAAGCTGGAGAAGGGCCAGGTGCTCGAGGGAACGGTCAAGAACATCACCAACTACGGCGTGTTCGTGGACCTCGGCGGTGTGGACGGTCTCATCCACATCACCGACCTCAGCTGGGGCCGCATCTCCCATCCGGAAGAGGTGGTCGCCCTGGACCAGAAGA
>JAEEGI010021534.1_pt1 | contig 12806 bp, 9 predicted proteins | sample 8958751 | NCBI WGS metagenome assembly JAEEGI01 (sample SAMN16246545, study PRJNA631951) | gut metagenome | biome: gut microbiome; feature: rumen; material: KS-attached | host: Bos | place: Iran: Karaj | collected 2018-10 | reverse complement strand
CTCAGGTACAACCCGCTACGCCGTCGAGCTGGCCAGGTGTCTAACCAATCTAGCTACGGTAGGTATAGGCCCCTCCGACAACGCCTCGCTTCGCTCGGCCCCACCGCTCGCTTCACTTCGTTCCGCTCCGGTCCCCCCTCTTACGTGGCCGAGGGTGGCCACGGTTGCTGAGGGGTCTATACCTGCCGTAGCAGAGATTCTGTCAGCGGACAGCAGGCAGGTTTACAGGGGTATGGACATAGGTACCGGGAAGGATTTGGAGGAATACGGAGAGGTTCCATATCACCTGATTGACATAGTACCCGCCGGGACGAGGTTCGACCTGTACCAGTGGCAGCAAGCTTTCGAAGAAGCTTACCAGGACATCCGCTCACGCGGAAGGATTCCCATACTTTGTGGCGGCACCGGTCTCTACATCCAGGCAGCCACGAGCGGATATTCATTACCCCAGGTGCCTCCTAATGAGGAGCTCCGTGCCGAACTGGAGCTTTACGACATAGAAGAACTGCGTGAAAAACTCGCTGAACTGGGGCCTCTTCCCGATGAAGGAGTCATGCAGAGCAAGAGGCGTGTGATCAGAGCGCTTGAAGTCGCCCTCTACGAGAAAGACCACCCTGTACAGAAGACATCTTTCCTTCCCAAAAACCCTTATTTCATCGGCACTCTGGTGGACCGGGAAGAGAGGAATGCGCGGATTGACTCGAGGCTTGACTCAAGGCTTCAGAATGGACTGATAGAAGAGGTCAAGGGTTTGCTGAAGAGTGGAATAAAGCCCGAAGACCTGATGTACTACGGACTTGAGTACAAATTCGTTACCCAGCATGTTCTGGGCATCCTGTCCTACGATGAGATGCGTCTTCTTCTCGGAAATGCAATCCACCAGTTCGCCAAAAGGCAGATGACCTGGTTCCGGGGCATGGAGAAAGACGGAATATGGATACATTGGACAAACGTTTAAACAGTCATAAATCATGAAAGTCGCGATTATCATGGGATCGACGAGCGACCTGGAAGTAATGTCAGGCGCCTTCGGTATCCTCGAGGGATTCGGAATCGAATTCGAGAAAAGGGTCATCAGTGCCCACAGGACTCCCGAACTCATGTTCGAATACACCAAAGGACTCAAGGACAGGGGCTTCGGTGTGGTGATAGCCGGAGCAGGCGGAGCCGCCCATCTGGCCGGTGTCGCTGCCGGTCTGACCACCCTGCCAGTCATAGCCGTTCCGATGGCAACCAAGAATCTGGGTGGACTGGATTCTCTTCTTTCAATGGTACAGATGCCTACAGGGATCCCGGTGGCAACAGTGGCGATCGGAGGGGCAAAGAACGCTGCCATCCTAGCAGCTGAGATTCTAGCACTGGGAGACAAGGCTGTTTCCGAGAAGCTGGATGCCTACAGGGAAGCCCAGGCAGAGAAAATCCTAAACACAGTTATCTAGTCATGAATACCCGTCTGCTGGCCGCTGTCGGAAGCCTGTTCCTTGCGGCATCCATCGTCAACGCCCAGAGCGTGATTACCCTCCAGGACTCCGGAGAAGAAGGCCGCATCACCATCGAAACCTCGGTCAACGGGGTTGGTGTACTCACCTACTACACTGAGGAAAACTGGTTCGTCAGCATGTCCACCACTACCTATCTCTTTCTCTATGAGAACGGTTACATCAAGGACAATGACGTCAAGGGTCTGACCACGTTGAAAATGCCGGACGGTTCCAGCACCAAGGCCGCATCGTTCGTCATCAAGAAGCTGAAAGTCGGTGACAAGGTGATGATCACCGACATCCCGGCCTTTGTGATCAAGAAACAAACCGTACCTCTGGTAATAGGGAGTTCTACGTTCTCAAGTTTGGGAGACGTAGCACGTGAAGGTAACCGGATCATTATCGGAGACCTTGAGTCAGTAGAGTCGCTGGCTGAAGTGGTCGATCCGGTTGACAGCCTGAGGTTGGCAGCACAATCGTTCCTGGATGAAGGGAATTATCAGGAAGCAGCGTCCTGTTTCCAAGCCTTGCAGGACAAGGGTGCCCTCAACATGCTTACCCAGTACCAATACGCAGTTGTCCTGAACCTTTTGGAGCGTGACAAGGAAAACATAGCCGTCTCAGAAGAATGGCTCGAATCCAATGGGGGCAAGTCCCTGATGATGGATTACTGGATCCACAACGGTCTGGGTGCCGCATACGCCCGTCTCAAGGACAATGAAAAAGCGATTGAAAGCTATGAAAAAGCGGCCTTGACCTACTATCAGCTCTACAACACTTCTGAAAAGGGAATCAAGGCCGGGAATTTCCACGACGAGAATCTGGGAGCCACTCTCTACCGTCTAGGTAGGCTGTACGCCGCTGAAGGCAAGGTCCAGAAGACTGAGTCCCGCTGCTCCCTCGCCGCCCGCTGCGGCTACCAGCCCGCCATCGACTTCTGTAACCAGTACAAGATCAAGTACTAGACTGAGGGTAGTAGGATCAGGAAATATATTCCTTGAGGGCGGTGACGTAGTTACGGAAGGCCTCGAGGCCGGTTTCGGTGAGGCGGCAGGTGGTGCAGGGCATCTTGCCCTTGAATCCTTTCTCGACCGTTATATACCCGGCGGCCGAGAGTTTGTCGATCTGGACACTGAGGTTGCCGGAAGTCGCTCCTGTCTGTTTCTTGATGTAGGTGAAGTCTGCGGACTCCACTCCTGCAAGCAGGGAAACGACGGCGAGCCTCAGTTCCGAATGAAGTACCGGGTCAAGTTTCGGGAACATGGCTAGCGGTTCTGGCGTTTGACAATAAGACCTGTTGCCACAAGGACGAGTCCGGCCAATGTGAATATGAACATCTGCTCCTTGGTTGCTCCTGTAAGGTAATAGATGGCCACACCGCCTATGCCAGTTACGAAACCTGCAATCTTGATTGCCCAATTCTTTAGAGCTACCCCGCTGATGGTCTCGGCCAGACCGAAAAGAAGCACTATGCCCACAGTAAGACCGGCACCTGCAACTATCGCAGCAATAGGGTTGTCACCCACATTTGTGAAAAGGACAGTGAATGCGGCGACAGAACAGGCGAATACTCCGAATGATGTCCAAATCCCAGAAACGATCCGGCTGACAACGTTAGTCGCTACCGCCGGTTCCTCTTTGGAACGGATCATCCTGGCCAAAGGGTAGCCTACAAGAGGCATGGCGAACCAAAGGTTATTCCAGTAAGCATGTCCGGTCGATTTCCAAAGGGCATAGACCAGCAATGAGAAGAAAGCGAGAAGGATTCCCCAGAGGATAAAGTACTTCCCTCCCCTGCGGGTGATTTCCTTGCGATTGTTATTCAGCGTCTCGGTGATGAGAGCCAGGCTCTCACTAACCGTCATTTCTTTGTTTTGTTCCATGATATCAATTATTTACATTGTTTTTAGAGCCAAGCGAGGCTGCGCATACCACCTTAACTCCACTGCAAATATAAACAAGTTTATTTTATAAACCAAATTTTTCCGTATTATTTTCTAACTTTGTTTTATAATAAGCCTGTGGCTATGGAAAGGGAGAAACAAATATATAAGGTAACCTTGATTGGAAGCGTTGGGAACGTGCTTCTGGTAATCGTCAAATTCATCGCCGGAATTCTGGGACGGAGCTCAGCGATGGTTGCCGATGCCGTGCATTCCTTGTCCGACTTCCTGACTGACATTGTCGTCCTTGTTTTCGTAGGTATCAGCGCCAGGCCTCAGGATAGTTCCCACGACTATGGGCATGGCAAATTCGAAACCCTGGCCACCATGTTTATCGGTCTTGCCCTGGTCGGCGCAGCCATCGGCATCATAGTGTCAGGAGCATTGAAACTGGCATCATGGCTTCAGGGTACGAATCTCGTTGCTCCACGCTCTCTTGCACTCTGGGTAGCACTGTTGTCTATATTAATAAAGGAATTGATGTTCCGATATACGGATAAGAAAGGACGCGAACTGTCCTCCCCTGCCCTTTCAGCCAATGCCTGGCATCACAGGAGCGACGCCCTTTCATCAATAGCTGCTGCAGTTGGTATCGGAGGATCACTTCTTCTTGGGGGCAGATGGACCGTATTGGATCCCCTGGCCTCAATAGTCGTGGGAGCGATGCTTCTCAAAGTCGCATGGGAAATCATTAAACCAAGCCTGGGAGAACTTACCGACGAATCCCTCCCGGATAGGACCGAGGAGGAAATCCTTGAGATCATCAACTCTTTCCCTGAGATAACCGAACCACATAACCTAAGGACAAGGAGAATCGGAAACCGGATAGCAATAGAAGCGCACATCAGGATGGACGGGAATCTGACCCTCCTCAAAGCACATGAAATTACCTCGGCAATCGAAAGTCAGCTGAAAGAAAGGTTCGGCAGCGGGACGATCGTCACGTTGCACATGGAACCGGCAAAAAACGCCGGTGTGGACGTCTAAGTGTGAGAAACCATCAGCACCCAGTCCCCATCATCCGGTTTCTCGGGCAGGGCAAGCCCTCCGCCCTGGCCTGGGGACAATCCAACCTCCTCGGTCCACTCCCCGCTCCTGGGGTTGAACCAACGGGCATTGACAACCCTGTCCGCCGAAATGTCTGTAATCACCCCGGTTGACTTGTCCTTGGAAAAGAAATAAAGTACGTGGACATCATCGGTCCGGGCATATACGTATGCGGGAGAGGCGGCCTTGAAAGCCTTGTCGTCTGACAGGACCGGCTTCAGGTTCCACCAGTCGAAGGACTCCATGAAGGATCGCAGATACCCCATCTGGAGAGCGCTCGGATACTCGATGGATTCCGACCAGGGTTTGAGTTTATCTTCAGGTGTTATATATTCAACGCCGTCGAAAGACACGGTCTTCACATCATAATCGCTCCTGTAAAGCCAGATATCTATCGCCCCGTAGCCATAGCCGAAGAATCCGGAAAGAAAAGATATCCAGCCCTGGACCCTCGATCCGAAATCCTTTGTCCACAGGCCGCAATAACGGCCCTCATAATTGATAGCAGGGCGTGGATCTTCCCAATAGTCCCTGACGAGTCCAGGGTCAACCGGGCCTGTCAGCGAAGGGCTCCATTGCACAGCCCACCAGTTGTGGCCGGTCATCGCAGCAGTTTCCTTTGACGCGAATACCGACACCCCACCGGCATCCCGCTTTTCATCTCCAGTGCCACGACCGGTCACCGATGTATGCCATGCATTCTCCTGATGCCCGGACAACGGGTGACCGTATGCGTCATATCCATGGATATACCCGGCGACCCTGACCCAGGGATTGTCCGAGACATCGAATACACCATAGAAACTGTTGTCGATTTCCTGGGCAAGGGTCCACAGCACAGGGAAAGCACCGAAACGGGCCACCCAATAGCGGGACAGGCTCTTCAAGACCGCTTCATCAGAACCTGCGAGGGAACGCATCGAACCAGCGAAGAAAAACTCAGAGTTGGCGTGGACCAATCCGGCTCCTGCTATGTACTTGTAATACTCGTCAGCGGCACGGAATCCGGGGATATCCTCAGAGTCGACCTTGCCGTCCGTCAGATTGAAGCCTGCCCCGATAGGCTCACTCTGATACACTGTAAAACCCTGTCCGACACGCCTGTCGACTATGTATTTGAAATGGGAACCGGCTCCGGTGTCGCCAGCATTGGGACCAGGAGAATCGAATTCTTCAGTGTACATCCCCCAGTGCGTGTCTCCAAGATAGAAAAACGGGGTGCCATCAGCATAGGTAAGGTATTTCTTTCCAGGTTCGGCCTTCAGGAAACCATGCCGGTAAATCTGGAGATCCCCTTCATACTTCTTGCAGCGGAAAGATCCTTCAAGGCCGTCAAGAGACGCATCCTGCGGACAGGAAGACTTCCATTCCCATTTCCCGGAACGAGTCGGTGCGAACCGGACAAAGAACAGACTCCCGCCGTCCCAGAAAGCCGGACGGACCAGGGTCTCCCCGCTACGCTTATGGGTAAAGACAACATCCATCATCACGGAGTCCGACCCTCCGGATGAATAATCATTGGATGACTCGAACCCCTGTTCGGCCATCATCCAAGTATATATCTTTCCTTGATTGAAAGAAGAATCAGGTGTACAGGCGGCCAGCGATGAAAGGATGGCCAATGAATGGATGAATCTTCTTACAAACAGCATTATCAGAAACTCGCCTCGATCGGATTCCCCCCGAAATGTCCGCCAAGAACCAGTTTTGACTTGAGGGAAATGTTCATTTCCTCTTCTGATACCTTTTCCTCAATCATCTGCTGAAGAAGGGTAAACGATTTGGTCCCAATATCTGCAAGAGGCTGCACGACATGGGGGATAACCGGTTTCTTGAGGTCATAGATATCACTCTCGTCAAAACAGACAAAGGAAAAATCTTTGGGAAGATTCAAACCCAGGACATTAAGAGCATTGAAACCGTACATCGCAAGCTTCTTGGTGGGAAGGACGAATGCTTCGGTGCCACGTTTGAGGGCATCACGGAAAATTTCAATCGTATCCTTGCGGGCTGCCTCGGTCTCATAATCTATCCGGTGGATCATTATGTCGTCCTTAAGACCTGCCTCTTCCATCGTCTTTGAGTAGCCATATTCCCTGTCGGTGAGACTGGTGACTCCGAGTTTATAGGATATCATCTCAATCTTTCCGAACCCTTGATGGACAAGGTATTTCGTTGCCATCATTCCGGCATCGACGTTGTCCACAAGTACCCTTCCGAATTCATGGCCGGGGACATCCCTGTCTATAAGGACGGTGGGAATCCCAACATTCAGCACCCTTGACAGTGCGTTTTCCGCACCAAGGCAAGGGGCAACGATCAGACCCTCCACGTTAAATCCCACCATTGTCTCGACCAGATGCTCAAGTTTCCTAGGGCTCTCCTCAGAAGATGCGAAAATGGCAGTGTAACCAGCATCGTATGCTATGTTTTCCAGGTTCCTGCAGATTTCGGCAAAGAAAGGATTGGCAATATCAGACACAATGACAGCAATGGAGTGTGATTTGCCGCTCCTAAGAGAAGCCGCCGCATTGTTTCTCCTGTAACCAAGCCTTTTGGCTACATCCAACACCCTTGCGGCTGTATTTGGGTTTACAGGACAATCCAGGCGGCCATCCTTTCCCATCTTGGCATTCATTACGAATGAAACCAAGGTTACAGACACGCCGGCTTCCCGGGCGACGTCCCTTATTGTGACTTTTTTCATTGTTGACTGGGGATTTGTTAGTTCGTTGTAAGTGATCTTATCCATGTAACATGACGATGAGGCCGGCCATGACGATGGAAACCATGCTCATCAGTTTTATCAATATATTCAATGAAGGTCCGGAAGTGTCCTTGAAAGGATCACCAACAGTGTCTCCCACCACAGTCGCATGGTGGTTGACTGAATTCTTGCCGCCGAAATGGCCATCCTCGACATATTTCTTTGCGTTATCCCAGGCTCCGCCTGAATTTGCAAGGAATATAGCCAGGATGAAACCGGCTCCAAGACCTCCGATGAGGAGACCCATGACACCTGCCTCGCCAAGAACCACTCCAACAACTATGGGGACTATGATGGCAGTGAGGGCGGGGGTGATCATTTCATGCTGGGCTGCTTTAGTGGAGATTTCCACACAACGTTTGTAGTCCGGACGTTTCTTTCCTTCGAGGATTCCGGCAATCTCCCGGAACTGACGGCGAACTTCCACGACCATCTTCTCGGCTGCACGGCCAACTGCATTCATGGTCATTCCACAGAACAGGAAAGCCATCATGGCGCCGAGGAATACTCCGGTCAACACACGGGGATTCATAAGGTTGACCTGATAGTACTGGACAAGGTCGGGGATAGTAGCCTGGGCGACATTCACAACCTTGTCACCTATGTTCAAGGCTGTGGTTCCGACATGCTGCAAACCGATCTTGATCTCTTCAATGTAAGAAGCGAGCAAAGCAAGGGCGGTAAGGGCTGCCGAACCGATTGCAAAGCCTTTTCCGGTAGCGGCAGTGGTGTTGCCAAGGGCATCCAGGGTGTCTGTCCTGTGGCGGACTTCGGGGTCAAGTTCGCTCATCTGGGCATTGCCACCTGCATTGTCAGCAATAGGACCGTAAGCATCGGTCGCCAAGGTTATTCCAAGAGTGGAAAGCATTCCGACTGCAGCTATACTGATTCCATAGAGTCCGAAGCTGATCAGGGAAGGATCGAAGGAGAATCCGGTAGCGAAGAGGTAGGACAGAAGGATAGCAACCACTATTGTCACCACAGGGATACAGGTAGAAATCATTCCGAGACCGATTCCCTGGATAATCACAGTGGCGGGACCCGTCTGGGAGCTTTCCGCCAGTTTCTGGGTAGGTTTGTATGAATGTGAGGTATAATACTCTGTGGCTTTGCCTATGATAACTCCTGCCAGAAGCCCGGAGATTACGGAAAGGCTGAGCTGCCACCAGTTGGAGAAGCCGAGGACATAGAATACGACGAAAGTCACCACTGCTATAAGAGCAGCGGAGAGGTTGGTCCCCACGCTGAGGGACTTCAGGAGTTGCTGAAGCCCGGCTCCTTCCTTTGTACGTACAGCATAGATTCCAAGGATGGAAAGTACAACACCTATGGCAGCAATCATCATCGGAGCGAGAATGGCCTTCATCTGGCTCTCTACTCCGGCACTGAAGAAAGCAGAGGCACCAAGCGCCATGGTAGCCAGGATGGAACCACAATAAGACTCGTAAAGGTCAGCTCCCATTCCGGCCACGTCACCTACATTGTCACCTACATTGTCAGCGATGGTAGCAGGATTACGGGGATCATCTTCCGGGATGTCCTGTTCCACCTTCCCGACTATGTCAGCTCCCACATCGGCAGCTTTGGTGTAGATTCCACCTCCGACCCTTGCAAACAGGGCCTGGGTGGAGGCTCCCATACCGAAAGTTAGCATGGTAGTGGTGATGACCACAAGTTTCTGAGAAACGTCAGGATTATCGATACACGCATTGAGGATAATCCACCATATCGAGATGTCCAACAGGCCAAGTCCGACCACAGTCAAGCCCATGACCGCTCCTGAGCGGAAGGCCAGCTTGAGACCGGAATTAAGCGTCCTGCTAACTGCATTTGCAGTCCTGGCAGAAGCATAGGTGGCAGTCCTCATCCCTATGAAACCTGCAAGTGCAGAGAAGAAACCGCCTGTAAGGAAGGCAAAGGGAACCCAACCGTTCTGCACATGGAGCACGTATGCCATGAATGCAAACAGAAGGGCGAGGACCACAAACACTATGGCAACCACCTTGTACTGCTGCTTCAGGTAAGCCATAGCGCCCTCACGGACATACTGGGCAATTTCTTTCATCGTAGGGGTTCCTTCGCTCTCTTTCTTCATCTGATAGTAGAAAAACCAGGCAAAAAAGAGGGCCAGGACAGACGCTGCTGGAACTAAATAGAAAAGATTATCCATTACTAGTAGAATATTTGATATTTAACAAATATGATTAACAAATATAATCTTTTTTTGTTAAATTCTTAAAACGTTAAACCAATGCCGTCCGGTGCCTTTCACCGGACGGCATGATTTATAAATAGTTATTCTCACTTAGCCTCCTGGTACCCGGGGTTCTGAGGCCTCAGGTTAGGATTGCGCTGCATCTCATTGAGGGAGATAGGCCAGAGAAGGTCGCTCTCCTTGAAAGTTCCGCCCGAACCGTTGACGGCGCCGATCAGATTGACGAAATCAACTTTACCACGGGTGGTCTCGGAGATGTTGGGGAACTTGCCCGTACGGACGCAGTCATCCCAGATCTTCGACTCAAACGGGAACTCGCGGAGACGCTCCATCCAGCAAGCTTTGATGAAATCGTCTTTCGAAAGGGCCTGATTGATAGCCGTGAGCTCTGCAACGGTCTTGCCAAGGGCACGGGACTGAACCTGGGCCAGGTAGCCGGCGGCTTCAGCATTCACGCCGCTGCTCTGGGCGATAGCCTCGGCAGCATCGAGAAGGGTCTCGGCGTAGCGATAGATATTCCAGTCCTTGGTACCCTTACCGGTACTGAGAATGGCTTGTTCATCATAGTAGTACCAGTTGCCAGGGAACTGATAACCCATATTCGCGAAATTAACGTTGGTGAAGCCGGGCATCCAGCCAGTAGTGAATGCCGGAGGATTCCACTTGCGACCGTCATCGGGCCTGGTGTAATCCCAGTGGAAGAACTGGTTGGGCTGGATTCGCAGGTCATCGGGCTCGTAAACGTTCAGATAACGGTTGATGGGGCCGAAGCAACGTTCATAGATAGCATACTTGTTGGAAAGGCTGGTTGCAGATCCGTCAAAAGCATGGGTGGGAGTATAAGAGTTATTTCCGAGGGAAGCCTCAAACTCATAGGCATAGATAACCTCATCGAGATCATCCTGAGCACGGAGCTGGTTGTAAGCACTGTTTAAACCAGTGTCTTTGTTCTGGGCAAGTGAAACCTTGCCGGAAGCAATGATCTTCTTGGCTTCAGCAGCAGCCTCAGCGTACTTTGCCTGCCAGAAATACAGGTCGGTGAGGGCCATTTCGGCAACCCACTTCGTAATCCTGTGGCCGTTTGCTGCGAATTTCGCATCGGGAAGATTTGCTGATGCCGTCTTGAGATCACTCTCGACCAGGGCGAGGACCTCAGCCTTGGGTGAACGGGGAAGTTCGGTATCGAAGGAAAGGTCATAAAGGAACTCTTCGCTCTTCGGAACGTCTCCGAAGAACTTTACGAGCATCAGGTAGTTGAAAGCCCTGAAGAAACGAGCCTCTCCATCCAACCTTGCTCCGTCAGCTGAAGACATGTTGCCAGAGCTCACCACATCGGGAATCGCCTTGATGATACCGTTGGCATTGTTGATGACCCTGTAGCATCCGTCCCAGAGGCCGTCCATATCTTCGGAAATACTCTGGGTATTATCCTGACGGGTAAGGAGGCGTGAATAGTTGCACTGAAGCTCCTGTCCTTCATACACATTGACGAAGTAACCTGTGAGCAGGCTGGTGTATGCGATCAGCGAGCAGTCGTAGGCACCGGTAGAAGCGAACTGAGTAGGGGCGCCAACTCTATACAGATAGTTAACGTTACCTTCAATGTCCGCCTTGGTCTTGAAGAAGTCCTTAAAGGTAAGGTTACTCTTCGGGTTCTCCGCAAGGAACTCCGAGCAGGAGGAGAGGAGGAAGAGACCGCAAACGAGTGTCGCAATTGATAAAAATATCTTTTTCATAATATATCTTCTGTGTTAGATGTTATCAACTTCGTCATAAATTAGAAAGTCACGTTTACACCGAAGGTGAAAGTCCTCGCGCGAGGATAGGAGTAGAACGGAGTGTTCTGGCCGCGGGAATTGACGGACTCGAAGTTGCCTCCACCTGAGCCGGCTTCAGGATCGTATCCAAGATAGTCCTTGGAGCAGAGCAGGAAGAGATTGTTGCCACTTACGTAGGTACGGAGAGCATTGATTCCGAGCCTGCTGGTGACAGCCTTGCCGAAAGTGTAGCCTAACTGCATCATGTTGAGACGGAGATAGGAACCGTCGCAGACCCAGGCAGTGTCACCCTTGGTGTCCTGTCCGGCATGTCCGGAGTTACACAGACGGATGGCCTGCTGCATCGTGTTGGGATTGGTTCCGTCATATGCATCCTTGTAGATGGCGGTGAGTCCGTTGGTAATACCGAAACGGTCGTACAGAGGGTGGAAGTAACGCTGCTGAACTTCTACACCATAAACGAACTGAAGGTCAGCTGTAAGGTCGAAGCCCTTGTAGTTGAAGGTGTTGATCCAGCTTCCGTTCCAATCCGGAACACCCTTACCGGTCACTATCTTACCGTCAGAACGATGAGGACGACCGATCTGTGCCTGAGAGCATTTTCCGGCCTGTGCATCCTCAACGGTCCAGACACCATAGCGCTCGTAACCGTAGAATGCCGAGATAGGCTCTCCTACGCGAAGGATGGTGTTGGCACCGGACACCCAGGAGTTCTCCTCAATATCAGCGTCGGTCTCACCAAGATGGACGATCTCGTTCTTATTGTAGTTGAGATTGAGGGTGGTGTTCCAGGTAAAGGTCTTATTGTCAATAGGATAGGCGTTGAGCATGATGTCGAAACCATCATTCTTTACCGAACCGATGTTCTTCATGACAGAGGAGAAACCAGTGGAATGGACAACGGGGCAGTTAAGAAGGAGGTCGGAAGTGAACTTATGGTAATAAGAAACATCCAGGTTGACGCGATCCTTGAAGAAGCCCACGTCGAAACCTACATCAAACTGAGCGGTCTTCTCCCACCTGAGGTCTGAGTTGGCCATGGAACTGATACGGGAGTAAGGAGCGCTGACATTATTGATGAGCGTGGTGCTCGATTCAACACTTGACAGGGATCTGTACACACCGATTTCGGAGTTACCGGTAAGTCCGTAACTTGTGTGGAGCTTGAGGTGGCTGATCGCCTTGGCGTTCTTCATGAAATCCTCCTGGGAAACCATCCATGCGAAACCGGCTGAAGGGAAGAAACCGTACTTGTGATTGTCTCCGAACTTGGAGGATCCGTCATAACGGCCGGTAGCTGTAATCGAATAGCGGTCTTTGAATGTATAGGCAAGACGGAGGAAGTAGGAGTTCATGGCCCAACGCTGATGCTCTGAAGCCGGCTTCCTGTGGTCGGTACCGACACCCATGTTATAATCCTCGAAGAAATCAGTAGTGAAACCTCTGGTCCTGGCATAGTTGTACATGTAGGTACGCTCCTGCCATGAGAGACCGGCCATGGCGTTGATACGGTGATCGTCTAAGACCTTATTGTAGGTCAGGTAGGTCTCCTCCTGCCAGTAGAAAGTGTTGGTG
>JAEEGI010021531.1_pt1 | contig 12807 bp, 7 predicted proteins | sample 8958751 | NCBI WGS metagenome assembly JAEEGI01 (sample SAMN16246545, study PRJNA631951) | gut metagenome | biome: gut microbiome; feature: rumen; material: KS-attached | host: Bos | place: Iran: Karaj | collected 2018-10 | reverse complement strand
CCTGGACAACCTGATTAAGAGTCAGGTGCTCTACCAACTGAGCTAGCAGCGCATTTTTATTATTTAGTGGCGGTGGCCATGTCTTAACGACAAGTGATACTATACTACGCCCGGAAGGAGATTGCAAGCACTTTTTTGAAAAAATTTTAATTTTTTTATTAGTTTTTTAGAAAAGCCAGTATTTAACATGGTTTGGAGACCAAATTTTTTTCAAAAGTTTCCATTGTGGAGGTGTAAAACTATTAAAAACAGGTATTTCCCCTGGTGCCAGATTGCAATTCATGCCACATAAATACTGTGATTTGTACGTATTTTGTGATATTTTATATATGGTAACTTGGAGGAAAATATGATTTTTGATACACATGCTCATTATGATGATGGGCAATTTAATGAAGATAGAGAACAGCTCCTTGCGTCCATGAAGGATGCGGGGATCGGATATATTGTAAATGTAGGTGCCAACCTGGATACCACCAGGAGAACCCTGGAGCTGGCGCACAAATATGATTTCGTCTATGCCGCTGTGGGAGTGCATCCCAGCGACTCGGCGGAGCTCAATGAGGACAACTTTGAACTCCTGAGAGAGTGGAGCGATGACGGCAGATGCGTTGCTATCGGAGAGATCGGTCTTGATTATCACTGGCCTGAGCCCGGCAAGGACGTTCAGAAGAAGTGGTTTGTGAGGCAGCTGGATCTTGCCAGGGAGAAGAGACTTCCCGTTGTCATTCATTCCAGGGATGCCGCAGAGGATACGGTCAATATTATGAAGGAGTCCCATGCCGAGGAGATTGGCGGCGTGGTTCACTGTTTTTCCTACTCCGCAGAGATCGCCAAGGTTTGCCTTAATATGGGCTTTTATATCGGAGTTGGCGGAGTCATCACCTTTAAAAACGGCAGGAAGCTGAGGGAGGTTGTGGACGTAACCCCTATGGACAGGATCCTTCTTGAGACGGACTGCCCCTATCTTGCTCCTGAGCCCTATCGAGGCAAGAGGAACAATTCAACCTACCTTCCCTACGTGGTAAAAGAGATCGCTGCCATCAAGGGCATCTCTGAGGAAGAGGTTCAGCGCATCACTTTGGATAACGCCAGAAGAATGTATGGTATCTCCAACTAAATATAAAGAGGTTAATAATGGCATATTTAGGTAACGCCGCCAGGACAAAAGAGGTCCTGACTAAATTCAATATGAGCGCCAAGAAGAAGTTCGGTCAGAACTTCCTTATAGATAACGGCACACTGGAGGGTATCGTGGAGGCCGCCGGAGTTACAGACAGCGACTGCGTTCTGGAGATCGGACCGGGTATCGGAACCCTGACCCAGTATCTTGCGGACAGCGCCAAGAAGGTGGTGGCTGTTGAGATCGACAAGACTCTCATGCCGGTTCTTGCGGACACCCTTTCAGAATATGACAACGTCACCGTCATCAACGAGGACGTTCTCAAGGTGGATATAGAGGAGATAGTTAATACCTACAACGAGGGAAGGCCCATCAAGGTTGTGGCCAACCTCCCTTACTACATCACAACTCCCATTATCATGAAGCTTTTCGAGAGCGGAGCTCCCATCGAGAGCGTAACCGTCATGGTTCAGAAGGAAGTGGCGGACCGTATGAGCATGGGCCCCGGAAGCAAGGACTACGGAGCGCTTTCACTGGCAGTTGGCTTCTATGCTGAGGCGTCAGAGGTGATGGATGTTCCTCCCAGCTCTTTTATCCCTCAGCCGGGAGTCGGTTCTGCAGTGGTGCATCTTAAGCGCTATCAGGAACCCAAGGTCAGCGTCAAGGACGAGAAGTTCCTATTTGATATAATCAGGACCGCTTTTAACCAGAGAAGAAAGACACTGTCCAATTCTCTTTCCGGCAACCCGCAGCTGGGTGTTTCCAGGCAGCAGGTTCAGGATGCCCTGACAGAGATGGGGATTGACGAAAGGGCAAGGGGCGAAGTCCTCACATTAGAGCAGTTTGCAATGCTCTCAGATATTTTACAAAGATAGTGTGCTATGATAAACTAACACTAGATTTAGTATTGTTGTACAAAAAAGGGTGGATATTTTGGATAAAGTCGAGTATAAAATCCGAGCTGATGAGATCAAGGCTCTGATTGGGGAAGGCAAGTATGCCGATGCAGTAAAGATCGCTGACACCATTGATTGGAAGCGTGTTAAGAGCGTTGCAATGCTCTGCACCATCAGCGACTTATATAAGATCAACAGACGCTACGAGGAGAGCAGGGATATTCTCCTTATGGCTTATGACAGGCACCCTACGGGGAGAGCCATCGTCTATTCTCTTTGCGAGCTGGCCATCAAGATGGGCGAGTTCGTTCAGGCGGTTGAGTATTACAAGGAATTTGTAAGGATAGCACCGCGAGACACCGGAAGATACATACTTCAGTACAAGCTTTACGAGGCCCAGGACGTAAGTCTTGAGGAGAGAATTGCTGTACTTGAAGAATATAAGAAGCACGATTACAGAGAAAGATGGGCATATGAACTTGCGTATCTTTATCATCGTGTGGGTCTGACTACAGAATGCATCGAGGAATGTGATGAGATGTTCCTGTGGTTCGGCGAGGGCAGATATGTTATGAAGGCCCTGGAGCTCAAGTCACTTCACGAGCCCCTTTCACCGGAGCAGCAGGACAGATATGCAAGACTCAAGGCAGCTCATGGTGGCCAGGTTGACGCTACTATCGTCAATGAGAAGGATGAGGTCGGCAAGGACGAGACCGGCACCATCGAGATCAAGCAGCCCACCAAGGAGATGCCCCCTGGAACAGACGAGGTCATCAAGGCCTACAACGCAGGTGAGTACAGAGATCCCGAGGCGCAGCCCTATGAAGCTGATTCCGACGTTGAATCCGTAAGTGAAGTCATCACTGAGGAACAGGCCATGGTAGAGAGCGGCCGGCAGGAGACTGCAGAGCCTGAGCAGGAGCCGGAGTACGATCCTTATCAGATCAGGTATCCTCATATCAGCGAGATCAAGGAGCCCTCTGTAGATATCAGCGATTACAATACCATGAACCTGCAGGAGACACTGGCTCAGGGCCTCAAGGAGGCTTTTGCTGAAGGCCAGATCACCGATGACACCAGGATCTATGAGCCTGTGGGAGAGCCACAGCAGCTCAAGCCGGACACTGCAGAGATCTTTGATGAAAAAGATTCTGAGACAAGAGTCTTTTCCCCTGTGACCAACGCCGTTTCCGATGCCGGCGAAGGCAATATGCAGGAAGTTTTCTTTGACACACAGACTCAGGACATTCCAACAGCTCCTGAGCTTGGAATAGATATTAAGTTTGGCGGCAACGGACCTATTCTTGGCCAGGCCAAGGAGCCCGAGGCGCTTTTGCCGGAAGATGAGGATCAGCCTGATTTTGCTGAACTTCGCAATGATGATACAGTTAAGTTCAAGGCCTACGTAGAGGAACGCAATACAAAAGAGATTCCTCCCATACAGACAGCCTTTGGCCCTGCGGTATATGAAGAGAAGCCCCTTGAAGATGAGGTTCCGGGAGCCGTTATCCACCCTAACGCCAGCTACCAGATGCCTTCACACTTTGAGAGGATCCTTGCCCAGGAGTCCGATGGCCAGATCAGTATGGCTGTTGAGCCTGAGCCACAGGTTGAGAAACAGATAACAGGTCAGATCAGCATCGCTGAGTACATGGAGAACTGGGAACAGTTCAAGAAGAACCAGCAGCAGAAGCAGCTCGAGAGAGTTAAGAAGAGAGTTGCGGACGAGACCGGCGACATGTTTGCGGACTTCGATGAGAAGACCAAGGCAGGCCTTCAGGAAAAGATTGAGAAGGCCATCAACGATGCCATTAAGAAGGAGCGCCACGACAAGGCCTCCGGAAGAGGCGACTGGTCCCGCAACAATGAGGACGTAATCAACGACGCAGTTGCAGAGGTCTTTGACAGCGAGAACATCGAGGACGCTGACGACGGACTTGAAGAGGTATTCCCTGGAGAAGGACCTTTCGAGGAGGAGACCGATACCCGCGAGATTCCCGAGGTAGAGGAAGAGCTTCAGGACAACGAGCCTGAAGAGGCAACAGAGCCTCAGGAAGAGCCTGTAACAGAGGAATCAGCCGATTCTGATGATAAGGCAGATTCTGAAGAAACATCCGAAGAGACTTCCGAGGAAACATCTGAGGTTGATGCCCAGGATGGCGCAAACAGCAGCAAGGAAGAGACTTCTTCCGAAGATTCTGACGAATCAGAAGACTCAGAGGAGGCTCCCAAGGAGCAGACCGAAGAGAAGGCAGAGGACGCAGCTGATTCAGAGGATTCAGAGGACGAGGAGCCTGCCAAGGAAGATAAGAAGGACAGCTCCAAGAAGTCTGAAGATAAAAAAAATAAGGAAACCAAGAAGCACCACATCGGCAACCGTGAGATGGAGGAGCGCGTAAGGACCATGACTCCCGAGGAAAAGGAGCTCTTTGGGCCTTACATCCACCACAAGAAGTCCAGAAGGCAGATCATCAACGCCATTGATAATCTGAGCATGGATGCCTTTTCCGGCAATGCCATCGTCACAGGTGAGGAAGGGGCCGGCACAGTTAATCTTGCCAAGGGCCTTATCAAGGCAATGCAGGCTTCCGATTCCAACTTCAGCGGTAAGGTTGCCAAGATAACAGCCAACACCCTGAACAAGAAGAGCGTAGGAGCTATTTTTGACAAGCTTGCCAACGGCGCTCTTATCATTCAGAGGGCAGCAGACCTTCAGCCTGAGACAGTCAGCGAGCTTCTGAAGGTTCTTCAGGAAGAGAACAAGGGACTTATCATTGTCATGGAAGATACCAGGGAGGATATGGACAGATTCCTTGACAAGAATCCTTCCCTTAACCAGAGCTTCAACGCCAGAGTCGATATCGAGGCTCTTGACGACGATTCACTGGTTGCTTACGCAAGACAGTATGCTCTTGAAAAAGAGTACGCTATAGATAATCTCGGTATTCTTGCGCTCCACACCAAGATCTCCGAGAGACAGACCCTTGACCACGAGGTTACAGTTGCTGAGGTCAAGGATATTGTGGACGACGCGATTTACTACGCTGAGAAGAAGTCCGTAGGCCATTTCATGGACATCATCGTTAATAAGCGTTACGATGAGAATGACATGGTAATCTTACGAGAAAAAGACTTTTTGCATTAAATAAGATTTATAATGACTTTTGACCGAGGGGGAAAAAATATGAGTCAGAAAGTTTTTATATCAGAGGCTGATGAATATCTTTTTGGACAGGGAACTCATTATGAGATATATGAGAAATTAGGCGCTCATCCTTCAGAGGAAAATGGTAAAAAAGGATTCTTTTTTGCCGTATGGGCACCCAATGCCGCAGATGTTCATGTAGTCGGTAATTTCAATAACTGGGATGAGAACGCTCATCAGATGCAACGCTCCAAGACCGGCAACATCTGGACACTTTTTATTCCGGGTGTTGGTATTGGCGAGCTGTACAAATATATGATCACAACCCAGGACGGAAGGAAGCTTTACAAGGCAGATCCATATGCCAACTATGCGGAGCTTCGTCCCGGAAATGCTTCAAGGACCACAGACCTTTCAGGATTCAAGTGGTCTGACGAGAAATGGTATGACAGCATCAGAGGAAAAGATGTCAATCGTCTTCCCATTGCTATTTACGAGTGCCACATCGGTTCCTGGATGAAACATCCCGACGGAACAGAGGATGGCTTCTATACCTACAGACAGTTTGCAGACAGGATTGTTGAGTATCTTAAGGAGATGCAGTACACCCATATCGAGCTTATCGGTATTGCGGAGCACCCTTTTGACGGATCCTGGGGATATCAGGTAACAGGTTACTATGCGCCCACAGCCAGATACGGCGAGCCCACAGACTTTATGTACCTTGTGAACAAGCTTCATAAGGCAGGCATCGGTGTTATCCTTGACTGGGTACCTGCCCACTTCTGCCCTGACGAGTTCGGCCTTGCCTGCTTCGACGGCACCTGCATCTACGAGCATCCGGACCCAAGGAAGGGAGAGCATCCCGACTGGGGAACCAAGATCTTTAATCTTGAGAAGAACGAAGTAAGGAACTTCCTTATTGCCAACGCTCTTTACTGGATCAGAAAATTCCACATTGACGGCCTTCGTGTAGACGCTGTAGCTTCAATGCTCTATCTTGACTACGGCAAGAAGGACGGCCAGTGGGTACCAAATAAATACGGTGACAACAAGAACCTTGAAGCCATCGAATTCTTCAAACATTTCAACAGCGTTGTAAGAGGAACATATCCTGAGGTCCTCACAATTGCTGAGGAATCCACAGCATGGCCCAAGGTTACAGCAAGACCTGAGGACGACGGTCTCGGCTTTGCTTTCAAATGGAATATGGGATGGATGCATGACTTCTGCGAGTACATGAAGCTGGATCCATACTTCAGACAGGGCGCTCATTACATGATGACCTTTGCCATGAGCTACAACGATGCAGAGAATTACATCCTGCCTCTTTCCCATGACGAGGTAGTTCATCTTAAGTGCTCCATGCTTGAGAAGATGCCCGGCTATCAGGTTGATAAGTATGCCAACCTCCGCGCCGGCTATACATTCATGTTCGGCCACTCCGGCAAAAAGCTCCTTTTCATGGGGCAGGATTTCGGCCAGGAGCGCGAGTGGAGTGAGAAGAGAGAACTTGACTGGTTCCTTCTTGCCAACCCTCTCAACAGAGGAATGAAGGACTATGTGGCCAACCTCCTTCAGATCTACCGCAAGTATCCTGCCATGTACGAGATTGACAACGACTGGGGCGGATTTGAGTGGATCAACGCAGACGACAAGGAGCGCAGCACCTTCAGCTTCTACAGAAGAGCAAGTAACGGCAAGGACAACATCCTTTTTGTCATCAACATGACTCCCGTGGAGCGCAAGGGCTTCATGGTTGGTGTTCCCTTCGCCGGAACCTATACACATATCCTTGACAGCGCCGAGGAGCGCTTCGGCGGCATGGGAACAGGAATCCCAGCCAAGATCAAGGCACAGCCCGGACTTTGTGATTACAAGGACTACAGCATTACCTTTGATCTTCCTCCTTACGGAGCAGAGGTATTCGTTTTCCAGAATCCCGAAGCCAAGGAAGAACCTAAGGAAGAGAAGAAGGAAGAGAGCAAGGAAGTGAAGGCAGAGCCTGTCAGGAAAGAGATTGCTCCCAAGACAGAAAAAAAGACTGCAGATAAGCCGGCAGCCAAGAAGACACCTGCCAAGAAGGCTGCTTCCACCAAGAAAAAATAAACAGTAAAAATATAATAGTTAAGAATTAAGCGGCACGTGCCGAAATAGAAGGTGATGAATGATAGGTTCATCACCTTCTATTGTTTTGCTAAGAAATTATGAGGCGAATATGAACATTACTTTTAATACTGTATCCGATCAGAAGGTGGCCCAGAACATGAATACTTCAGGGATGGAGTACCAGAGGCCTTCCTACAATAAGATCGGGAGCTATGCTATAGATGGCTCAGCTACCTTCCAGGTTGATCTCGACAGCAGTCTTTTCGGTAATGAAGCTTACACAAAAAAGACAAGAAACCTCGAGGATATGAGCCAGATGGCACAGAACACGGATGTTCTGACGCAGCATAACTATATGGCGCTCCTTTCAAATACCATGTCCGCGGAGGATTTTGCGAGAGCCTCCAAAGATGGATTTGATCTAAGGGAAATGGATCCTTCGGAAACAGTTACCATCGTAGATAAAATTAAGAGTGTGCTCCTTGAATCCGGAGTTGAGATCACAGGCTACAATGATGACCTCAGCATTGATAAGCTCACCCGCATTACAGGCAGCGAGGCCTTTGCCAGCGCTATCCGGAAGAGCTTTCATGAGAATGATGTTCCCGTAACTTCAGAGAATGTCAGGTCCGCCAAGGTGGCATACGATGAAATAAAGGATATGACGGAGCTCAGCGACAGTGCCGTGAAGTTCATGGTGCAGAACAAGATGGAGCCCACCATTGAGAATCTCTATTTTGCATCCCACAGCACCAATGGTATGGACAGAACCGCAAGAGGCTTCTACGCCCAGGAGATGGGCGGCTATTACGCTCAGAAGTCCGAGGAATATGACTGGCAGCAGCTGGCGCCTCAGATGGATAAGATCATAGAAGAAGCCGGCCTTGATACAGATAAAGAGGATGCAAGATCCACAGCAAAATGGATCGTGGAGCAGGGCATTCCCCTTACTCCCGACAACCTCACAGCTGCCGACAAGCTCAGACATCTGGAATTTCCTGTAACCACAGAGAAGGCAGCGGACGCCATCGCATCAGCCATGGCAGATTTCAAAAAGGTAACCGGCGCAAATATCGGTGATTCCGAGAGCTTTTTTACCAAGGCAAAAAACCTTGTGAAGGTAACTAAGCAGATATCTCCTGAGGGAATAAAGAGAGCCATTGCCTATGGCAAGGACATCAATATAAAGAATCTTGATGCTGAGACAAGAGCTTACCAGAACGGCGGAATAGACAACACCGGAATCGACAGTCAGGATCCCCGCTTCATCAAAGCAAGGCTACAGCTGGAAGAAGTTCGCATGAAGATGACAGTGGAGGCCAACAGGCAGCTTCTTTCCAGCGGCTTCTCCATCGATACGGCACCGATGCAGGATCTCATCGATAAGCTAAAGAGCATCCTTGGAAACACCGCGGACGAGACCGCAGGCATCGCCCTGGATGAGATAACAGGAGTGGATCCCAAGGTCAGATCCCAGGTCATGAACATGACCATCACAAGAGTAAGCATTATCAAGGCAGGCCCCATCGATGTGGCCGGAGCCATGGCAGACGACCTTGAGAGCGCAACCCTTTCCGAGATCAGCACTGTATCCCAGAGACTTGCCCTTTCCTACAGCAAGGCCCAGAAGAGCTACGAGCCTCTTTCAACCCAGGTCCGCCCTGACCTTGGAGACAGCATAAAGAAGGCCTTTGGAAACATCGACGAGCTTCTTAAGGAAAATGGCGAAGAGCTGAACGAAGACAACAGGCGGGCAGTGAGGATCCTTGGCTACAACAACATGGAGATCACTGAGGAAAATATAGAGAAGATAAAGAGCTGGGATCAGACCATTAAGGCAACTCTTGAAAGGCTCAAACCCGGAGCAGTCCTTGATCTCATAAGGGATGGCAAGAATCCTCTTTCCATGACTCTGGAAGAGCTGGGACAAGCCCTTGATCAGAACCTTTCCAAGGACGGCGACAACAAGGGCAATTCCGGCAATGACGAGAAGTACTCAAGATTCATCTATAAGCTTGAGAAACAAAAAGACATAACCCAGGAGGAGAAAACCTCTTTTATCGGAATCTACAGACTCTTTTCCACCATAAAGGCCGGGGACTATCAGGCAATAGGTTCGGTTCTCAAGACAGGCAGGGACATGACCCTGGAGAACCTCTTATCAGCCACAAGAACCCAGAGAGCCGCAAGAAGAGGAATAGACTTTACTGTAGATGACGACTTTGGTGGTCTGGAAGCGGCTTCCGGCGGTGAAGCAAAAAAAATTGATGAACAGATCAATTTAGCCTTCAGATATTATAGTGCTAAAGCCGATATAGTATATGAGAATCTTGAACCTGAAAAACTATCGCAGGTAAAACCTAATGCACAGACGCTTTTGAACGAACTGGCAGACAAGCTGGAAAATGCCCAGCAAGATCAGGAGCTCAGCAGAGAGTTTTACAGGCAGCAGGTCAATGAAATAAGGAACATAGCTTCCTCCAAGGCGGCGGCCGGAGCAGTGGATGAGCTGAATGTGCTCGGTCTTGAGGTCACCTTGAACAATATAGAGGCTATGATTTCCAACAGGCGTGACAGACGCAGCGGAAGCATTTGGGATAAGACGGAAGATCTGGGAAAAGACGAGGTCACAAAAGAGCAGAGCGTGCTGGCAGAAGCTCTTGGTGAAGATGATTATGGGGAAACCTATAAGAACGCCTTAGCTTCCATCTCCGACAAACTTACCGAAGTGCTTGAGGAGACGGAGAATTCCTATATCGACGTCAAGAGCATAAGGCTCATGCAAAAGCAGCTGTCAGTCATGAGTCAGAGTTCCGAAAGAGGAAGCTTTGATGTACCTGCAGAGATAGACGGGCAAAAGATTTCCATGCACATCACTTTAAGAAGTGATGACTCCAAAAAATCACGGATGGAAGCTAGTGTTCAGACCTATGAATACGGAATTATCACCGCAACACTTTATGAAGAAGGCGGAATGATAGCCGGAATGCTGACAACGACTAACAGCCCGGGCAGCGAGGAGACTGAATACTTAGAAACCGTTAGACGTAAAATGTGCGACAAACTGGCGGAGAAAATAAGGGAATTTGGTGTGGGCCAAGAGAAAATAGCGATCCTTTACCACGCGCAGATACAGCCTGTAAACTCAGGCGCGGCTTCAGCTAATGCCACGGATGGCAATCTTAAGAATATTACAGAAACCGGAACCCTTCTGAAAATGGCAAAAGCTTTCCTTGAAGCTTTATAGAAACGAGGTAAAAATGAAGATCAATTACAACGTATCTGCAATGGTGGCTAATAACGCCCTCCAGAGAAATGACAAGCTTTTATCCGAATCCCTGGAGAGACTCTCAAGCGGACTGAAAATCGTCAATGCCAAGGACAATCCTTCAGGACTGGCAATGTCAAGACGTATGAATTCCCAGATAGAGGGCCTTGGAGTTGCCGGAAATTCTGCTAACGACGCCATCTCAATCGTACAGGTGGCGGACGGAACATTATCTGAGATCCATGAGATCCTTCAGAGAATGAACCAGCTGGCGATCCAGGCAAGTAACGATACGCTGACCACAAGTGACAGAGAGCTGATCCAGGCCGAGGTGACACAGCTTAAGGATGAGATCGTAAGAATGTCAGATACTACACAGTTCAACGGTCAGAATATACTTGATGGTTCCTTTGATCTCAGAGCCTACGCTACAGTTGGCGGCGACACCGATCCCAAGATCAAAGTCAGCAGCTACTCAGACGTCATGGAAGCCGGCAAGTACAAGATCACCGGCATCGACGTAACCTATGCACACCTGACCGGATCAACCGGTGTAGATAAAAACGGAATCTTTTTTGAAAATAACAGCGCAAGCAATATCAAAATATATGATGAATACGGCAACGACTACATGCCCAACGGCATGCAGGCAACCATAGAGGAAGATGTACTTACACTGAAGGACAGTACCGGTAAAAAGATACAGATCCAGATAGATGAAGCCTTCAAAGGTGAGATCGATATCGAACTTGCATCCACAGGTTCAATGACAATGCAGGTGGGAGCCAACGAGGGACAGACAATAGATATCAGGATCCCTGCGGTTAACCTTACAACTCTCGGAATCTACAACGTGGATATGGCCAATGGCGCGGGCGCCAGAGCAGCCATCCAGAGCATAAAGGAAGCCATCGTAGACATAAGCTCCATCCGAAGCAGACTGGGAGCTTATCAGAACAGACTTGAGCACACCACCAGCAGTCTCGATATCACCGTTGAGAATATGACAGCGGCTTATTCAAGAATCATGGACGTAGATATGGCAGAGGAAATGACGGTTTATTCAACCCAGCAGGTTCTCTCCCAGGCAGGAACCTCCATGATGGCCCAGGCAAACGAAAGACCTTCACAGGTCCTTCAGCTTCTTCAGTAAAAGGAGTAGTGCATATGACCTCTGAAAAGAAACAGGAATTTACCTTAAGAATATCCGGTGCCAACAAAACCCAGATGATCACCATACTCTATGAGATTTTCCTCTGCTACGCAGATGAGGCGATAGATGCTTTGGGACTGGGAAAAAAGGATGAGGCTCAGTGCAGTCTAGACAGAGCCCAGGGGTGCCTCGACGAGCTTATAAGATCCCTGGATCTTCGCTTCGAGCTTGCCAAGCAGCTCCACAAGATATATCTCTTTTCCAAAAAAGAGCTGACCGTGGCGGGAGCAACAGGAAGCATCAACAAGATCTGGAGAGTGGAGCAGAATATCAAGACCCTTCACGAAGCCTATAAAGAGCTTGAGAAGTTTGACCGCACTCCTCCAATGATGGATAACATCCAGACCGTATATGCGGGACTTACCTACGGAAGAAGCGCTCTAAACGAGAGTATAGCTGCATCTTCCATGAATCGGGGCTATGTTTGCTGACAATTCTTAAGAAATCTTAACAATATTAATTTTTTGCGATGTTTTTGCATATTTGCATTAACATAAATGCGATTTAACAAAGAGCGAATCCTTTAAAAACGTTTGATGGTGGCGTAAGGATCCGCTTTTTTGTTGTTTTGATACCAATCGAACACCAATCGAACAAATTATTAATTATGCAAAGTCATGAAACGTCAGAACCCTATTTACAAACAAAAATCCATCTGCTAAATTTGGTTTCACGAGCTCGAAATATTCCGGAATAAAAATCGTAATGCGAAAGGAGCAGATTTTTATCAGAATAATTTTATACGGTTTCCTTGCAGGAGCGGTGATCACTGACCTGTGGAGGAACAAGATCTACAACCTCTGGGTGATACCGGAGCTTGTGGCCGGAGTTACCCTCTGTGCACTTCGGGGGCCGGATGCTTTTAAGAATTCGCTTCTTGCGATCCTGGCGGCATTCCTGGTATGTCTTCCGGTGTATATGCTCAAGGGTATCGCGGCAGGAGATGTCAAGCTGATCATGTCGACAGCATCTTTTTTATCATTGCAGGAGCTCTATTCCTGTATCTTATATTCTTTCCTCATTGCAGGAGCCATATCACTTTTTGTCATTATA
>JAEEGI010021530.1_pt1 | contig 12807 bp, 9 predicted proteins | sample 8958751 | NCBI WGS metagenome assembly JAEEGI01 (sample SAMN16246545, study PRJNA631951) | gut metagenome | biome: gut microbiome; feature: rumen; material: KS-attached | host: Bos | place: Iran: Karaj | collected 2018-10 | reverse complement strand
CTTTCCGGACTGCGGCGGCATCGTCCATACCCACAGCCGCTGGGCCACCACCTTTGCCCAGGCGGGCCGGGACGTTCCGGCCATGGGCACGACCCACGGGGACTATTTCTACGGGGATATCCCCTGCACCCGCCGGATGACCCCGGAGGAGATCCGGGGCGAGTATGAGCTGGAGACCGGAAAGGTGATCGCGGAGACCTTCCGGAACAGGGACCCGATGGCGGTCCCGGCGGTGCTGGTCTGCAGCCACGGCCCCTTCACCTGGGGCAAAGACCCGGAGGAGGCGGTGCACAACGCCGTGGTGCTGGAGGAGGTGGCGTTCATGGCCTGGCACGCCATGCTGCTGGAGCCCGGAGCGGGACGGATGCAGCAGGAGCTGCTGGACAAGCACTATCTCCGCAAGCACGGGAAGAACGCCTATTACGGCCAGGGCGGTAAATAGACCGCCGGACGGAAAAAAACGGGCAGAGCTGAGAAAATATCTCGGCTCTGCCTTTCCGTTTGTCTCCGACGGCGCGCTGTTCAGTCGGCCTGGGGCTGGGGATGCTCCCTGCGGTACTGTTCTTCGTTTTTCACGATCGCCTTGTTCCGGATGCTGAAATAGGTGATGTACTGGGCCGTGCAGGTGATGATCCAGGAGATCGGGTAGCAGCTGTACAGGATCCGCAGGTCGTGATGACCGGCAAAGACCGTGAAGATCCAGATGAGCCGGAAGCCGCAGACGCCCACCAGGGTCAGGACCGTGGGAAGCACGCTGTAGCCGTGTCCCCGGATCACGCTGGTCATGGCGTTCATGATGCCGTTGGTGAAATACAGGACCCCGAGGATGAAGATGCGGATCACGGCGGCGTCGATGGCTGCCTGGTCGTCCGTATAGATGCGCAGCAGGGGATAGCGGAACAGGATCATCAGCCCATAGATGACCACGCTCACCAGCACCTCCAGCAGACTGCAGGCCAGGACCGCGCTCTTCACCCGTTCATAGCGCCGCGCGCCCATGCACTGGCTGACGGAGGCCACGGCGGCCTGACTCACCGCGTCCTGGGAGCAGAAGGCGAAGGACTCCAGACTGCCCGCGGCGGCATTCCCCGCAATGGCGGCGGCGCCGAAGGAGTTGATGGAGGATTGGATGATCACGTTGGAAATGCTGAACAGGCTCCCCTGTATCCCCGCAGGCAGGCCGATATGCAGCATCTGCAGGAATACCCTGCCGGAAAAGCGGAGCCGGCCCCGGGGCAGACGGTAGCTCCCCTCGCAGCGCATGAGGCAGCGCACGGTGAGCACGCAGGAAAGCACCTCGCTGATCACCGTGGCCAGTGCCACGCCCACCACGCCCAGGCGGAAAAACACCACCAGGCACAGATTCAGCAGCACGTTCACCACTCCGGCTATCGCCATATACAGGAGCGGGCGGCGGGTATCGCCCACGCTCCGGAGGACCGCGCTGAGGAAGTTGTACACGGCAAGGAAGGGGAGACCCAGGAAATAGATGCGCAAGTAGACGGAGGCAAGCTCCAGCACTTCCTGGGGCGTGCCCATGATGCGCAGCAGGGGCTCCGACAGAACGAAGCCGATCAGGGCAAACAGCGCGCCGCCGGCTACGCCCACGATGGCGGCGGTCTGCACGGTCTCCGACATGCGCTGGGCGTCCTTCGCCCCGAAATACCGGGCGGTGAGGACGCTGGCGCCGGTGCCGAGGCCGATCAGCACGTTCACCACCAGGGAGACGAGGGCGCCGTTGGAGCCGACGGCGGCCAGGGCCACCTCGCCGGTGAAGCGGCCGACGACGATCAGGTCCGCGGCATTGAAGGCAAGCTGCAGAATGCCGGAGAGCATCACCGGCAGGGCAAAAGCAATGAGCTTGGGCAGCAGCCGCCCTTCGCTCAGATCGATCTCATGGATACGTTTCACGGCGGGACCTCACACATATCTTGCGATTTATCGGAAACTCTGCGATAGTACTCCGGACCCGGACGAAAGTCAAGCGCCGCGGAGGGGAAAAGCCGGGAAAAAACCGGAGGCCGTGCGGCAAAACGGAGCGCGTCCGCCTTGCCGGGCTGCGGGATCACTCCGCCGGCGGACCGGATGCATACCGGCTTTCGTTTTCCCGGAAGGCTCTGCCTCGGAGCAGGACGAAGGCGGCATACAGGCCGATGCCGGTGAGGGTCCAGGAGATGGGGTAGCACATATACAGGATATACAGCTTGTGGTACCTGGCAAACACGGTGAAGATCCACACCAGACGGAAGCCGCAGATGCCCGCCAGGGAGATCGCCGTGGGGAGGATGCTGTAGCCGAGGCCGCGGACGACGCAGGTCATGACGCACATGATCCCGAAGGTGAAGTAGGTGCTGCCCAGGACCAGGAAACGGCTCACCGCCGCCTCCACGGCCCCCGCGTCCCGGGTGTAGATCCCCAGCAGGGGATAGCGGAAAAGGATCATGGCGCCGTAGACCCCAAAGCTGACGGCGGCCGCAAGGATGCAGCAGGTGACCGCCGAGGTTCTGACCCGGTCATACTGCCTTGCGCCCATGTTCTGCCCCACGGCGGCAAGGGACGCCTGGCCAACCGCGTCCTGGGCGCGGTTGGGGAAGCCTTCAAGACTGCAGGCGGCCGCGTTTCCTGCGACCACCGCAGCGCCGAAGCTGTTGTAGGAGGTCTGGATGATGACGTTGGAAATGCTGAACAGCACGCCCTGCACCCCGGCGGGTATGCCGATGCGCAGCATATGCAGGAACTGGGTCCGGGAAAAGCGCAGCCGGCCCCGGGGCAGACGGTAGCTCCCCTCGCAGCGCATGAGACAGCGCACCGTGAGCCAGCAGGAGAGGGCTTCGCTTGCCAGGGTGGCGGCGGCAACGCCCGCCACGCCCAGGCGGAACACCGCCACCAGGAGCAGGTTCAGCGCCACGTTCACCACGCCCGCAACGGTCATGTACAGCAGGGGCCGCTCCGTATCCCCCACGCTGCGGAGCACGGCGCTGAGAAAGTTGTATACCGCAAGAAAGGGGATGCCGAGGAAATAGATGCGCAGGTACACGATGGCCTGGGGGAGGACCTCCCCAGGGGTCCGCATCATGCGCAGCATGGGGGCGGCGATGGCGATGCCCAGCAGGGCAAACAGGATCCCGCCGAACGCCCCGGCAAGGGCGGCGGTCTCCACGGTCTCGCCCATGCGCCGGTCGTCCCTGGCGCCGAAGTACCGGGCAGCCAGAACGCTGGCCCCGGTGCCGAGACCCATGAGCAGATTGATGAGCAGCTCCACCAGCGCGGTGGTGGAGCCCACGGCGGCCAGGGCCGTATCCCCGTCAAAACGGCCCACAACGATGAGGTCCGCAGCGTTGAAGGCAAGCTGCAGGACGCCGGAGATCATCACGGGTATGGAAAAGGCGATCAGCTTGGGCAGGAGCCTGCCGGCGCTGAAATCGATTTCATGGGAACGCTTCACAGTCAGCCTCGTCAACGATCGATGAATTTTGCCCGCAGGGACAGAGCCTAGCGATATTACGCCGGGTCCGCGGAATTGTCAAGCATGGGGGATGGGGCGGAATGCAGGATTCCTTTGATTTTGGACTTGTGCAAAGCGGAAAAGGGGTATATGATAAGGCGATTTAACGATAAGGACGCTCCGCGCCCAAGAAAAACGGAGGTTTACTGCTATGTTTGAACAGCTTGCCGCAACCCTGAAGAAAAATCGCCGCACCATCGTGTTCACCGAGGGTGAGGACGCCCGCATCCTGGACGCCGCCACTCGCCTGCTGAAGGAGGATCTGCTGGACGTGCTCCTGGTGGGCAGCGCTCCCGCCATCCGGGCTGCCGCGGAAAAGGGCGGCTTCGATATCGCCGGGGCCAGACTGGTGGATCCCGCCGATTATCCCGAGATGGACGCCATGGTGGAAAAGATGGTGGAGCTCCGCAAGGGCAAGATGAGCGCCGACGACTGCCGCGCAGCCCTGAAGAAGTCCAACTATTTCGGCACCATGCTGGTGAAGATGGGCAAGGCGGACTGCCTTCTGGGCGGCGCCACCTATTCCACTGCCGATACCGTCCGTCCCGCCCTGCAGCTCATCAAGACGAAGCCCGGCAACACCATCGTCTCCTCCTGCTTCATCCTGACCCGGGGCGAAAAGGAAGAGGAGCGCATCGCCATGGGCGACTGCGCCATCAATATCCACCCCACCGAGGATAACCTGGTGGAGATCGCCGCTGAGACCGTCAAGTGCGCCCGCACCTTCGGCATCGACCCCAAGGTGGCCTTCCTGAGCTTCTCCACCAAGGGCAGCGCCAAGGACGACACCGTGACCATCATGCAGAACGCCTGCGCCAAGACGAAGGCCGCCATGCCCGACGTCCCGGTGGACGGCGAAATGCAGTTCGACGCCGCCGTGAGCCCCAAGGTGGGCCAGCTCAAGTTCCCCGGCTCCCCCGTGGCGGGCTACGCCAACACCTTCATCTTCCCGGACGTGAACGCCGGCAACATCGGCTATAAGATCGCCCAGCGCCTGGGCGGCTTCAACGCCTACGGTCCCATCCTCCTGGGCCTCAACGCTCCCATCAACGACCTGAGCCGGGGCTGCAACGCCTCCGAGGTCTACAAGATGGCCCTCATCACCGCGGCGCTCATCTGAAAAAACCTGAAACGCCTGCCGGGCGGGACCGATTTCGGTCCCGCCCGGCATTTTCATCCCGCGCCGGCGCATAGACATGCTCCGGGAGGGATGGTCATGGAATGGGTGCGGGCGATCCGGGACACACTGTGGGGGACGCCGATGCTGATCCTGCTGCTGGTCTGCGGCCTGTGCATGACCCGGGCCACCCGGGGGGTGCAGTTCCGCCGGCTGGGAGAGGCCCTGAGGCTGCCGCTGGGCGGGAAGAAAAAACACGGAGAAAAGCCGGGGGAGCTGACGTCCTTTCAGTCCCTCACCGCGGCTCTGGCCGCCACAGTGGGGACCGGGAACATCGCCGGGGTCACCGCCGCCGTCACCCTGGGGGGCCCGGGGGCCCTGGCCTGGATGTGGGCAGTGGCCATCCTGGGGATGGCGACCAAGTATGCGGAAGTGCTTCTGGCGGTGCGTACCCGACAGAGAAGCCCATCCGGGGAATGGCGGGGCGGACCCATGTATGCCATGGAGCGGTACCTGGGCGGCACGGGAAAGACGCTTGCCGCCGCCTTCTGCCTCTTCGGCATCTTGGCGGCATTCGGGATCGGCAGCGGAGTTCAGGCCGGGACCATCGCAGAGACGGTCCGGGCCGCCGCCCGGAGCGTCTGTCCCGGGTTTTCCGCCGATGGGGCGGTGGGCTGGACCGTGGGGAGCCTCTGCGCCGGGACGGCGGCTGTGACCCTTCTGGGGGGTATGAAGCGCCTGGGGAAGATCACCGCAACACTGGTGCCTTGGATGATGGGATTGTATATCCTGGCGTGCGTGGGGGTGCTGGTCCTGCGGCGGGAAGCTCTGCTTCCCGCGCTGAAGAGCGTCTTTGCCGGCGCTTTTCGCCCCGGTGCGGCAACGGGCGGAGCGGTGGGGAGCCTGTTGACGGCGGTCTCGGCAGGGGCACGCTGCGGCGTATTCTCCAATGAGGCGGGAATGGGATCCGCACCCATGGCCTATGCCGCCTCCGGCGGGGATCCGGATACCCAGGGGTTGTACGGTATCTTTGAAGTGTTCGCGGATACTCTGGTGCTCTGCACCCTTACCGGCCTGAGTCTGCTGGTGAGCGGCGTGACCATCCCCTACGGCGTTTCCAGCACCGCCGCCCTGAACGCGCTGGCCCTGGGACGGGTTTACGGATCGATCCCGGGATCCCTGCTTCTGGCGATCTGCACGTGTCTCTTTGCCCTGGGCACCATCCTGACCTGGTCCTGTTACGGCCTGCGGTGCTGGGATTATCTGTTTTCAGGGCGGGGGATTAGAGCTTTTCGCTGCCTGTATGTGCTGTCCTGCGCCGCGGGCGCTCTCATAAAGCCCGAATTGAGCTGGGCCTTTGCGGAGACGGCCAACGGCCTGATGTGTGTGCCGAATCTGGCGGCCCTCCTGGCCCTGACCCGGAAGACGGCGCAGATCAGCCGGGAGGAAGAGAAAATTTCCCGGGAGCATGGAAAGGGATCCATGCTTCTGTTATAATCGGAACAAGGAAACAAAGGAGGGATCAGGATGCGGTATATCGGCGTGGATCTGGGCACCAGCGCAGTGAAGCTGCTGCTCATGGAGGAAGACGGGACCCTGGTGAAAAGCGTGAGCCGGGAGTATCCTCTGCATATGCCCCGGCCCGGCTGGAGCGAACAGGATCCGGCGGACTGGGAGCGGGAGAGCCTGCTGGGGATCCGGCAGCTGCTGGAAGGGGAGGACCCGGGCTCGGTTCGGGGGATCGGAGTCGGAGGTCAGATGCACGGCCTGGTGGCCCTGGATGAGGCGGGCCGGGTCCTGCGTCCCGCCATCCTTTGGAACGACGGGAGAACGGAAGAGGAGAGCGCCTGGCTGAACCGGGATTTCGGCGTGAAAAAACTGGCGGAACTCACAGGAAATATCTCCTTCGCAGGATTCACCGCCCCCAAGCTTCTCTGGATGCGGAAGCATGAGCCGAAGCTGTTTGAACGCATCCGCCGGGTCATGCTGCCCAAGGATTATCTGGTCTGGCGGCTCACCGGCGTCCATTCCGCCGACTGCAGCGACGCCTCGGGCATGCTCATGTTCGACGTGGAGCATCGCCGCTGGTCCCGGGAGATGCTGGAGCTCTGCTCCCTTCGGGAGGAGCAGATGGGCCGGGTTTATGAGAGCAGCGAGATCGTGGGCTGCCTGACGGGGGAAGCCGCGGAACGCACCGGCCTGAGCCGGGAGGTGCGCGTAGCGGCCGGAGCGGGGGACAATGCCGCTGCCGCCGTGGGCACCGGGACCGTGGGCAGCGGCCTGTGCAATATCTCCGTGGGTACCTCCGGAACCATTTTCCTGGCGGGGGATCAGTTTGTTAACCCGGAGAATCACGCCATCCATTCCTTCTGCCATGCGGACGGGGGTTGGCATCTCATGGGATGCCAGCTGAGCGCCGCAGCCTGCAACCAGTGGTGGTCCGGCGTCCTGGGCACCGACGACTATACCGGGGAGCAGGCTGGGATCACCGGGGAAAAGCTGGGAAGGGATCCTGTGTTCTGGCTGCCCTATCTGATGGGGGAGCGGACGCCCCATAACGACGCCCAGGCCCGGGGCGCGTTCCTGGGCATGAGCATGGATACGGACCGGTCCGATATGACCCAGGCGGTGCTGGAGGGGGTCGCCTTCGGATTGAAGGACGGCCTGCTGGCCATGGGAGAACCCGGACGGCTGCTTCGCCGGTCCCGCATCTGCGGCGGCGGGGCCAAGAGCCCCGTTTGGCGCCGGATCCTGGCAAACGTGCTGGACCTGCAGCTGGACCGGCTGGCTGCGGAGGAGGGACCGGCCCTGGGCGGCGCCATGCTGGCCGCCGTTGGCTGCGGCGCCTATTCCGGCGTGGAGGAGGCGGCAAAACAGATCGTCCGCACCGTGGGGACCGTGGAGCCGGAACCGGAGCTGGTATCCCGGTATGCGGAGCGCTACAGCGTATGGAAGGAACTCTATCCCCGGCTGAAGGAGCTCTTCCCCCGGATGGCGGCGGAGAACTGAGCCATGGGCAAGAAGATCGCCGTGGTCACCGGCGCGTCCTCGGGCATGGGCCGGGAATTCCTGCGCCAGCTGGACGCGGCGGAACCGTTTGACGAAGTCTGGGCCATTGCACGGCATCCGGAGGCCCTGGAGGAGATGCGGCCGGATCTTCGGGCGGAGCTTCGCCTTCTGCCGCTGGACCTGGCGGAGGCGGAGTCGGGGAAAACCTATGCAGCCCTCCTGGAAACGGAACGGCCGGAGGCGGCCGTTCTGGTGAATGCGGCGGGCTACGGTGTTTTCGGCGCCTTTGCGGAGCGGGATCTGGAGAACCAGCTGGGGATCATCGAACTGAACGATAAGGCGCTGGTACGCATGACGTCCCTCACCCTGCCCTATATGACCCGGGGCGGCCGGGTGTATCAGATGGGCTCCCTGTCCTCCTTCCAGCCGGTGCCGTATATCAATGTCTACGGAGCCTCCAAAGCTTTCGTGCTGAGTTTTTCCCGTGCCTTGAACACGGAACTGAAGCCCCGGGGGATCCGGGTGATGGCCGTATGTCCCGGCTGGGTGAAAACCGCCTTCTTCGACCGGGCGGTGAGCGACGATACCATCGTTTACTATAACCGCTGGTATACGCCGGAGCAGGTGGTATCCCGGGCTCTCCGGGATATGGCAAGGGGAAAGGATGTTTCCGTCTGCGGTCTTGCCGTCCGGCTCCAGGTCCTGATGGTGAAGCTTCTGCCGCACCGGCTGGTGATGCGCATCTGGTGCGGGCAGCAGAAACAGCCCCGCACCGGAAGATAGCCGGGAAAACGCAAAAAAGTTGTTGACAAACCAGCGCCGGCATGCTAATATACGCAATGTCGCCGGGGAAATCCGGGGCACTGCGTGGGGGTATAGCTCAGCTGGGAGCGCGTACCATATTTTATATGCCCCCATCGGTATCGTAAAATTGCATAATATGGCGACTGGATTTTAGTCAAAATAGACAAATTCGGGGGTATAGCTCAGCTGGGAGAGCGCTTGAATGGCATTCAAGAGGTCAGCGGTTCGATCCCGCTTATCTCCACCAAAAAGTCGCAGAAATGGCTTGTTTTCACTTGAAAACGAGCCATTTTCCTATCCAAAAGTTCATATCTTTTTTCGTGATCCAGAAAAACCAGTGTACGCCCCCCTATGAAGCTGGTGCATCAGCTATACCCCCAATTACAGAAACAAACGCAAAGAAGGATGCCCGTACATTCATTTCAGCAACAATAAAGCTTTCATCTTCCAAGTTCAGCATGTACTCTGAAAACTGCATCTGCCTTCTAGCATCATTATGGGCGCTTCAAGCTGCTGATAAGTAGTTTTTGAACGTCTTTTTTACGCCCGAGCGCGAGAATGGACTCCATTAGACGGCTTGTCTAAACAAAACTGCAATGATATAATAATACAAATATCATTTAATTGTCTGCAGATCAATTGACAGGCATATGATACGATCGATAATATGGAGTTGCGCTCCAGAAACCGATAGATTTTCGGCGGAACTCTATTGAAAAAGTAAGCGGCAGAGAAGGGGTATAGCACATGGCAGAAAATAAGATTTGCCCAATATGCGGGTCCGACAAGTGTAACTTGCTTAATGATGATGATTTCAATTTTACTATTAATTGCTCCTCTTTTCAAATTGAGTTTCGCCTGTCTAGAATGTTTGTTGAAGATTTCGGGAACCGGATTGAGTTTTCAAAAGCAATGGACCTAATTGTGGAAAAGCTCATCCGGCAGAAGAACGCTCCCAATGGCGCAAAATGGTTTTTCTATTGTTCTGCAAATCAGGAAACCGCTTTAAGTAAACCTGAAAATATCAATCTTGCCACGCTCCTACTTGGTTATCCGTTGACTTTTATGGAAAAAGCAGATAGAGCGTTAATGAATATATCTATTAGGCATCCTTATTACGGAAGGCCTCTAACCATAGACAGTCATGATTATAGAATGTTTTTTGCTGAGCAAAATGACGTTCGAGCAATGCTTTTTATACTAGAAGACTTAGGCTATGTGCGAAAGCCACAGAACAGTTGGATTATTTCCGCAGAAGGCTGGAAGCATATTGAGAGTCTCAGGAAGAAACATTTGGAAGTTAAGCAAGGCTTTATTGCTATGAGTTTCAAACCAGAAGCGGAGAGCATTAGAAATAGTTTTAAAACAGCCATAAAAGCTGCAGGTTTTATGCCTATGGTGATTGATGAAAAAGAACATAATCATCAAATCGTACCAGAGTTGTTAATGGAAATTGAAAGAAGCAAATTTCTGGTGCTGGATGTTACATATCCTAATTATGGTGCATACTATGAAGCTGGCTATGCTCTAGCCCTTGGAAAAGAGGTCATTATCTGTTGCGATAAAAAGGTGTTTTCAGACTACAAATATGAACGACCTCATTTTGATATTGCACAAACATCGCAAATCAGATGGAATTCGGAAGAAGAACTCATTGAGCGCTTGATCAAAAGAATCAAAGCAACAGTTACTGACTAACTTCTAATACTGAGAGAATCAAACCCCGGAGATAGACAGGATTCACAATAGAAAAGGGACAAGCAAAACGATGACTTGAAATAATTACATGTCTTTCATTTTGAGCAAGTATGGGAAATAAGAGGCTAACGAAAAAACAATCGACATATAATTCCCTGGCAACCGGAAGAAGCATTATCCCGGTATCTTGTGGGCGTTTCAAGGCGCTGAAAAACAGCGATGAGACGCCCTTTTTTCATTCTTACCGCTTTGGATTCAAAGTCGCATTTTTAAGGTCGCATTTTCCGGGCGTAAAAATGAGTGCGACCTTGCAACCTTGCACCATTTCTATATACCCCAGGTTGCGTTTTCCGAAAAATGTAACTTGGGGTTTACATTTGCCGTAAGGTTGCAAAGCGTGGGGGGTGAAAACCCTTGCTGTCTTGCTATCTTGGAAAAGGTCGGTTGACGTTGTTTTCAAAAATGGCTAAGATACGACAATTTTTGCGGACCAAATTGCCTGGAGGCTTTCGTTCTGTATTCCGTATCAAGGCGGACATCCGTAGAGTATAAAGGTTTTCCCTATCACAGAACAGATTTAGGAGGAATCATCGTGCCAAGAGAACCTTCGCAGCGTACGCAAGGAAAAAACACAGAGCAGATCATCCGCATCTCCCTGACTGAGCTGCACCCTTTCCCGAACCACCCCTACGGTATCCGGGAGGATCAAGCCATGCTGGATACGGTGGACAGCGTGAAGCAAAACGGCGTCGTAGTGCCTGCCATCGTTCGGCCCAGGTCTGACGGTGGCTATGAGATCGTTGCTGGACACCGGCGCAAGCTGGCCTCAGAGCGGGCAGGCTTCACGGATATGCCCTGCATCGTCCGCAATCTGACCGACGATGAGGCGATCATCCAGTTGGTGGATTCCAACGCGCAGCGGGAGGACGTGCTGCCCAGCGAAAGAGCGAAAGCGTACAAAATGCGGCTGGAGGCCATCAAGCGCACGGCGGGAAGGCCGCCCAAACAAGCGCAGGAAAATCCGCCGAATAATTCGGCTAATTTCCGCAGCGACGATGAAGTGGGAAATACGGACGGTATCAGCGGAGATACCGTCCGTAATATTATCTCCCTCAATAACCTGGTCCCGGAGCTGATGCAGATGGTGGATGACAAAAAGATCTCCCTGACGCCAGCCTATCAGATCGCAGCCCTTACGGAGCCGGAACAACGCATCTTGCTGGAGACAATGGAAAGTGAACAGGCTACGCCCTCCGTGTCCCAGGCCCAGCGGATGCGAAAGCTCAGTCAGACGGGCGAGCTGAACGAGGACAATATGCTCCAGATTATGATGGAGCAGAAAAAGCCGCCGAACTCCAGCATTACGATTCCGCTGGACAAGCTCCGCAAATACTTCCCAAAAACCTACTCCCCCGCGAGGATAGAGGAGACGATCTTCAAACTCCTGGATCAGTGGCTGAAGCGCCGACAGCGGAGCCAGGAAAGATAACTGAACAATGGACAGTACGCCGGACAGGTAAACCCTGCCCGGCTTTTTTGCTGCCCGAAATCTGAACGAAAGGACTGTCTGCCTATGAAAAATGACGCCGTAATCACCGGCCAGAGTGAGCTTGCCGTGGAGCGTTTCCGTGACGACACCCGCCACATGATCATTTTTGACGTGCTGAGCCCATGCAGCCCCGTCGGACAAAAGGGAGAACGCCTGCGGCTGTTCCTGACCGACGAGGCATATGCCAAAGCCAGGGCCGCCCAGGAGCAAGGCTATATCCGCATCAAAAAACACGCCGCCGTCGTTGAGGGATACATTCTGCCCGGCAAAAAGAAAAAGCGGCGGCATTGACACTTGAATGATCTGTCATGAAAGGAATGGGGTTTATGGCTGTATTTCGTATCGACAAAACAAAGGACTACACCGTGATGGCGAACCATCATCTCCGCAATAAGGCTCTCTCCCTGAAGGCCAAGGGGCTGCTGTCCCTGATGCTCTCCCTCCCGGACGATTGGGACTATACCACAAAGGGCCTCGCCATGATCTGCAAGGACGGCGTGGACAGCATCTGCTCCACCGTGCGGGAGCTGGAGAGCGCCGGTTACATCCAGCGCCGCCGCATCCGGGACGGACACGGACGCCTGGCGGAGATCGAGTACACGATCCTGGAGCATCCCGCAGAACCGGAGCTTTCACCTATACGGGAAAATCCAGTCTTGGAGAATCCTGTTCTGGAAAACCCTGAACAGGAGAAACCTGAACAGGAAAAGCCCGTCGCATTATTAAATACGAAGAAATCAAAAACGCAAAAATCAAATACTGACCGATCAAATACTCAGTCTTTCCTTCCTTCGGAAGCGCCGGAGACAGACAGACCGACAGACGGACAGGAGCTGAGAGCGGAGATTCGGGATCAGATCGAATACGACTATCTCATTACGCCCCTCAATCAGGGGCAGGTGGACGAGATGGTAGAGATCATGCTGGAGATCGCCATGAACCGGAGCAAGACCGTCAAGATCGGGCGGGACGCGGAATATCCCGCCGCCTTTGTCCGGGAGCGATTCCGAAAGCTCCGGCGGGAGCATATCGAAAAGGTCCTGGACGGCATCAGCGAGAACACCACCCGCGTGTACAACACCAGGGCGTATCTGCTGGCGGCGCTGTTCAACGCGGTGTCCACCA
>JAEEGI010021528.1_pt1 | contig 12807 bp, 9 predicted proteins | sample 8958751 | NCBI WGS metagenome assembly JAEEGI01 (sample SAMN16246545, study PRJNA631951) | gut metagenome | biome: gut microbiome; feature: rumen; material: KS-attached | host: Bos | place: Iran: Karaj | collected 2018-10 | reverse complement strand
TTGCAATAATAGAAAAAGCAAGAGATGCAGGCGTGCCCGTTATATCATCAATGGGTGCCGGAAACAAAGTAAATGCGGCAATGTTCGAAGTGGCTGACATATATGAAACGTCAATTTGTCCGCTTGCAAAAGTTATGAGACGTGAATGCAGGAAAAGAGGTATCGAATCTCTTAAGGTAGTATATTCTAAAGAAAAGCCGATAAGACCGTATGAGGATATGTCGATAAGTTGCAGACAGCACTGCATCTGCCCTCCTGGAACAGCAAGAAAATGCACGGAGAGAAGAGATATCCCCGGATCGACCGCATTTGTTCCTTCAGTAGTGGGCTTGATCATCGCAGGTGAGATAATCAATGACATCACAGGCAAATGATGCCATTTCCGGATTTTTTAAAACCACATAAAAAGCACAAATTTATAAGTTAAATTATGAACTGTAGTAGAAGAAAAAAATTCTACTACAGTTTTTTTGCGTAGAGCACTTAGCGAGGTATTTTACGAGCTTAGTGCGCTTATGAAAGGTGTGAAATATGACCAGGAAAATACATTTGGATATAGGAGGAATGTCCTGCATCAATTGCCAGAACAAAATTGAAAAGACACTTAGATCTAAAAACGGTGTCCTAAAAGCAAAGGTAGATTACATCAAAGGAACTGCCGACGTTGAGTATAACGATGAAAAGACAACTGAGAAGAAAATTAAAGAGGCAATAGAAAAGCTTGAGTATAAAGTCCTTTCCTCAAAAGAAAAGTCCTCAAATGAAATAGTAAAGTCAGTGGGAATTCTCTTGATAATAGTCGGTCTTTTCTACCTCTTGCAGATATCGGGGCTGCTAAACATGATGGTCCCCGACAGACTTGCAGAGACAGGAATGGGATACGGAATGCTTTTTGTCGTCGGCCTTATAACTTCGGTTCACTGCGTTGCAATGTGCGGAGGAATAGGACTTTCGCAAAGTCTTACCCAAAAGGGGACACAGACTTTTTTGCGACCGCTTGCATATAATCTCGGAAGAGTTTGCTCATACACGTTGATAGGAATTGTTCTTGGAACTGTAGGAAGCGTCATTGGCGGAAGCGCAGGGTTAGGCGCTGCGCCGCTTTTGCAGGGAATGATCAAGATCGTTGCGGGAGTATTGATGGTGATAATGGGAATAAACATGCTTGGCATATTCCCGTGGCTTCGCAGATTTACAATACATCCACCAGTGGCGGTTGCAAGATTTATCGGGGAAAAAAGCGCATGCGCGAGCGGCCCGTTTATCGTAGGACTACTCAACGGACTTATGCCCTGCGGTCCGCTTCAGGCAATGTGGATCGTGGCATTGGCAGCAGGGAATCCCTTAACGGGAGCGCTGTCCATGCTGGTATTCAGCCTTGGAACGGTGCCGCTTATGATGGGCCTTGGATCTTTTGTTTCGTATCTTGGAAGGAGGTTTACAGATAAAGTTATGAAAGCAGGTGCAGTAATAGTTGCAGTAATGGGACTTGCATTGGTGGTGCAAGGACTTAATTTGAGCGGATTTGCTCCAAGTATAAAAAAAGGAAGCAGCGCTGTTGAAAGTAGTAGCTACGGAGAGGGAAAACTTGTATCTACGAAAGATGCGGGTAATGCCGACGGAGGAGCTATAGAAGGCGTACAGGTAATTGACGGCGTGCAGTATGTAAACAGTAAGCTCGAGCTCGGAAGCTATCCCGACATAACCGTGCAGGCCGGAATGCCTGTGAAATGGACGATTGATGCTCCGCAGAGCAACATAAACGGCTGTAATTCAGTGATGATGATACAGGACTATGACATTGTGCATCAGTTTGAAGCAGGTGAGAATGTTATTGAGTTTACACCTGATAAAACCGGAACGATTCAGTATAGCTGCTGGATGGGAATGATATACGGAAGCATAGACGTAGTGGATTCAACGGCAGATGATTTTGGAGGAAATAAGTAATGATACAGTATACAGTTGAAGGCATGAGCTTTTCGAGTTTCTTTGTTGTGACCAATGCACTGAGACTGAATCTTTTCCGTATGTATGAGAAGTAACGGAAAATGATATACTTATATCTGTAAAGAATATTACGAAAAAAAGCAGGATAAAAATTTAGAAAAAGAACTTCAGTCACAGAAAGGAAAATATCTATTTCGATGAAACAAGGGTTTAGCGTACTCATTGTTGATGATGAAAAGATGATAAGAGATGCGGTGTCAGCCTATTTTGCAAAGATGGGATGCAAAATATTTGAGGCGGATAACGGGCAAAGTGCGCTTTCTGTATTTGAAAAAGAAGATATTGATTTTATCATTCTCGATCTGATGCTTCCCGGAATGACGGGCGAGGAAGTGTGCAGACAGATCCGTAAAAATTCGGGAGTGCCGATCGTAATGCTGACTGCTAAGACGCAGGAAGAAAGCATTTTGAACGGACTTGATATAGGCGCGGATGATTATTTGACCAAACCTTTTTCTGTAAAGCAGTTATATGCCAGAATGGAAGCGATTATGAGACGTGTGTCAGGTGCACAGGCTGTGCCTGACAGCGCGGTAACATTTGAAGGCGGTCTTTTGATAGATTTAGAGCATAACGAAGTCTGCAAAAATCATGTGCCGCTTAGTCTTACTAAGAGCGAGTGGAAAATCCTTTCGACTATGGCGGATTACCCCAAAAAAGTTTTTACAAGAGACGAGCTTATGGAAATTGTTTTTGGTGAAGATGCGGACAGCCTTGACAGAGTTATCGATACGCACATCAAGAACCTTAGGAAAAAAATAGAAGACGATCCCAAAAATCCCGGATATATCATAACGGTTCACGGACTGGGCTATAAGTTCGGAGGTAGCAGAATCTGATGAAAAAAATGCGTCTTAGAACCATACTTTCTTTGCTCTTTGCGGCAATCGTACTGCTTACCGTTTTTCTGGTAAGTCTTTTTTCCGGAATATTCATAAACAGGCAGTTTGAGGAGTATGTCAAAAAGTCACAGTCAGAAGAAGCAAATGAACTGGCAGAGAGTATTCAGAGCAACTATGATGAGGAATCCGAAAGCTTCAACATAGACTATGTGCATGGAATGGGAATGTATGCGCTCAAGGAAGGATTCATAATATGCCTGTACGATAAGGATATGAATCTTTTGTGGGATGCGGAAAACCATGACATGGAGCTTTGCCATGATGTGATGGATGACATCATGCTAAGGATGCACAGCAGGATGCCTGAACTTAAGGGTGATTTTGTCACATACTCTTATGATCTTAAGTCGGGAGAGAAGCTGACCGGAATACTTCAGATCAGCTATTATACCCCATATTATCTAAATGAAAACGAGTTCAGATTTATCAAGGCACTGAATAATATACTTGTCATTGTCGGTCTGGTATCGATTGCGATAGCGGCCTTTTTTGGCGTACTCATATTAAGGAGGATCACAAAGCCAATCTCGGGAGTAATAACGGCGAGCAAAAAAATCTCGGAAGGAAACTACGACGTAAGAGTTAACACCGGGATGAAAGAGCAGGAGACCTATGAGCTTGCGGATGCCATAAATACTATGGCAAAAACTTTAAAGGAGCAGGAGTATCTCAGAAAACAGATGACGGCAGATATTGCGCATGAACTAAGAACTCCCGTCACAAATACTTCTTCATACATTGAAATGATGATGGACGACGTAATGGAACCAACTCCTGAGCGGCTAAAAAGCTGCTATGATGAGCTTCTTCGTCTGTCGGCAATTATCGGAGATCTTGACAGGCTTGAATCTACGGAGCTTAACGGAATAATTCCTGATAAGCAGGAATTTGGGCTATATGAGCTTGCTGAATCAATACTTCAGGGATTTAATACCAAGCTTGATGAAAAGAAAATCGATGTAAAAGTTACGGGATCTGAAGTTACCGTATTTGCAGACAGGGGAAGGATTGGGCAGGTAATAGCCAATCTGGTGTCAAATGCGATAAAGTACACCGATGAAAAAGGTAAGATTACTATTGATATAAGTAAGGTCGAAGATAAGGCGGTAATGGTCGTTGAGGATACCGGAATCGGAATTTCTCTTGAAGATCAAACGCGTGTGTTTGAGCGTTTTTACCGAACCGATAAATCAAGAACAAGAAAGACCGGAGGTGCAGGAATAGGTCTTTCAATCTCAAAAGCGATAGTGCAGTCGCATAACGGAACGATATGCTGTGAGAGTGAACCCGGAGTCGGAAGTAAGTTCATTGTGTCATTCCCCTGTAGGCCCATTCAATAGCTGAACTTAAGGTACACTCAGATGTGTGCGTAACTTCTTCAAATGCAATGAAAATCATTGAATGGGTTGGAGAAAACTCAGAGATTAGTTTATAACCTTATTTGCTTTAAATTTCATGTAATACAAGTAATAGAAAAGGAACAGAACAGTAGTGGTTATCCATGTTATGGGATAGCTTGCCTCGATGGTCTCTATCTGTGGGAAGAAAGGAAATACTCCTTTTATCCATATAATCCTGAGGACGCATATTCCGCACAAAGTAATTATCATGGGGATAATGGCTGTTCCCATTCCTCTAAGTGTTCCTGAGAAAATCTCTACTCCTAGGAAAGTAAAATAGAACGGAGCAAGGTAATGCATCATCTGGACGCCGATCATAATGGTCTCGGGGCTGTCGGGGGTAAAGAGTGCAAGCAGCTCATATGCCCATATATAGAAGATAACGCTGATAGGAATAGTGAGAGACAGCGAGATTCCAAAGGCACATTTTGTGCTTTGCTTAACTCTGTCAAGTTTTCCTGCGCCGTAGTTCTGGCCTGAGAATGTTGTAACAGCGATTCCGAGCGAATTTACAGCCATCCAGAATATTGAATCGAGTTTACCGTATGCAGCCCATGCAGCTATGTAATTAAGGCCGAAACTGTTTATTGAAGTCTGTATGAGCAGGTTTGAAAAAGTGTACATTGTTGACTGTATGGCAGCCGGGAGACCTATGCTTATAATCTTAAGCAAAAGGCGCATATCGAAGCGTATTTTACTGAGCGTCAGTTTATATGAGTCGGTTGCCTTTGTGAGCAAATAGAGAACGATACATGCGCTTATGAGCTGGCATATTATTGTTGCGATAGCAGCACCTGCAACACCCATATCTAAATAATAAACAAAGAGTATATCCAGAAAGATATTTATTAAGCAGCTTGCCATCAGAACATACAGTGGCCTCTTTGAGTCACCTACGGCTCTGAGTATTCCGGCGCCTATATTATATACAAAGTTAAATACCATTCCCATAAAGAATATGCGCAGATAAGTTACGGAAGAGTCGATGATGTCAGGGGCAGTATCCATGAGGATAACTATACGCCTTGAAAAGGTATAGCCCAAATACGTAATAATAAGCCCACCGACGATCGCAAGGGCAATTGCGGTATGAACTGCCTTAGAAACTTCTTCGTGGCGTCTGGCGCCGTAGAATTGCGCTATGATGACCGTTGCACCCGATGATAGTCCCATAAAGATTCCTACAAAGATATTTACGATAATCGCAGAGGAACCACCAACTGATGCAAGACCTTCGGGACCGAGCACGTTTCCTACGATCAATGTGTCCGATATATTATAAAGTTGCTGGAAAAAAGAGCCTAAGAGCAGCGTAAGAAAGTATATAAGCATACTTTTAAGAATAGGCCCGTTTATTATTGTGTTATCGATTTTTTTGTTCATGGCAGGTGTGTCCTTTGCAGAAATGATATTTATGCTGTTATTATAACAGAATTACATTTTTTTATATCCTATATATCAGATATAAAAAAATAGAAAACAAAAACAGCAACCATGCGTCTAATGAAAAAAATCGCATAATTGCTGGTTTTATTATTACTGCGGATAAAGGGACTTGAACCCTTACGTCAAAGACACTAGAACCTAAATCTAGCGCGTCTGCCAATTCCGCCATATCCGCACATATGTCAAAAAAGACAACAAGATGATTATACATATCTTGTATAAGCTTTGCAAGAGGAAATGGAAATCGCAGCCCGATATGAGCTGCGATTATCTATCTGATTATATTTTATTCTTTTGGATTAACCGCCATTGTTTTCGCCTTCAGGTTGCGGTTGTGGCTGTGGTTCGGGCTGCGGTTGTGGCTGAGGTTGCTGATTCCCCTGCCCGTCAGGCTGAGGTTGACCATCTTGCTGCTGGGCTTCCTGTTGCTGAGCTTCAAGTTGTCGCTGGATAGCATCTTGTCGTTCCACTTCAGCCTGCTGGAATCCACCGTTATCCATAAATTCCTGCGTGTGATGACATTGTCCGATAGGAGCCGATCCGGCGTTATCAAAGCCTGATGCAATTGAATCAAGTCTCTGAGGTCTTGATTCAATGTAGCCTGTATGATGGTAAGGGCATGTCGGTGCGGCAGGTTTATTGTCAATGTCGCATATCTCACCTACATAGTGCACATCGCAGTGCTCCATAGGAACGTTATCTGCGTCGAAGATTTCAGTCGTACCGGGACATCCCTCATTTTGTAAAAGACCGGATGATGCGCAAACAGTCTGAGTAACTATTCCTGCAGGTTGCTTGAAATGTGATTCGGGAAGATCTTCATGGATTTTTTCCATCGCTTTTTTCCACATGGTCTTAGCAAGATTCTTTTCAGCAGATGAGGTCAAATTTACGTTGTTGTCGAAACCTGCCCATGCGGTAGCAGTGTAGTAGTTTGTATAACCTGCAAACCAAACGTCTACGTATTTAGTGGTTGTACCTGTTTTACCGGCGATATCAAATTTACCGCCGCCGAAGTTTGTAGCTTTACCGGTACCGGGACCCTGTACAACGCCCTGCATGGCGCTTGTAAGGAGGTACGCAGATGTCTCTTTAAGAACACGTTTTGATTCGGGTTCTGTGTTATCGATAAGTATATTATTATCGTGGTCAAGAACACGCTGGAAGAAATGAGGCTTATTATATATACCGCCGTTTGCTATTGCGGCATAAGCAGCATTAAGTTCGTAGTTATATACACCTTTTGTAAGACCACCGAGAGCAGTAGGCTGCTGAATATCGGTATTTCCTTTACCGTCATTTTCAACCAGTGTTGTAAATCCGGTATCGATAAGGTAATCGTAACCAACCTTAGGTGTAATGTATGTGAATGCCTCAACGGTTATAACGTTAGCGGATTGTTCTATGGCCCATCTTACTGATTTAAGACCTTTGTATTCGGCACCCCAGTGGTTTTTAACAAGTGTGCGTTTTGCGTCTGAGTAGTGGAACGGTGCATCAAGGAAGGTGCTCGCAAGCGAAAAATAACCCTGATCGATTCCGGGAGCAAAAGTTGAAAGAATCTTAAATGTTGAACCGGGCTGTCTTGGTGAACTTGTAGCTCTATTGAGTGTTCGGTTTGCAACTTTTTCGCCACGTCCTCCGATGATAGCAACTACCTGACCGGTACTTTGGTCTTCAACGGTAAATGAAATCTGAGGCTGAGGAATATACTGGATTCTCTCGTCGTTTTCGCCTACGTAATCGCCGGCTTCTTCATCTATAACTGATTCTTTAAATTTTGCAATGGCTTCATCAGCAGCTTCTTGAGATTTAAAAATCATTTTTTCTTTGCTTCCCATGAAGTTACCAAGTGCAACACTACCGTAGTTGTTGACAGATCCGTCCTTGTGATGAACTGTCAGGGCGTAATCCGGATACAGCTTTGTTCCGTCAGGATAATTATCGGGATTGCTGAAAACCTCATCACAAATATCCTGAATATGTTTATCCTGAGATGAAATAATCTTAAGTCCTCCGGCATAAACTGCATCTTCAGCGTCCTCTCTGGACATTACCTTATCGCCCATGATGCTTTCGTCGGAAAGAGAAGCTATAACATCATCGATTAGTGCATCTACAAAGTATGAATTAGGTTTTTTATTACTATTTTCCTGGGTTACGGTTGTAATACGCTCATAAACATTGTCAGACATTGCATCATCGTAAGCGTTCTGATCGATATATCCTTGAGCAAGCATTTTGTTAAGGACAATATCTCTCTTTTCTTTATTGTTTTCAGGATGTCTACGAGGGTCATATTTGCTGGGATTCTGTGTGATTCCGGCAATTACCGCACATTCAGAAAGCGTAAGATCCTGCACGTTTTTACCAAAGTAGGTCTTTGCTGCAGCCTGAACACCATAGACACTTTGCCCTAAGGCAATGGTATTCATGTAGTTTACAAGGATGTTTTCTTTGCTTTCTTTTTTTTCAAGTTCAACGGCAAGGAACTGTTCCTGGATCTTACGTTTAACCTTCTCAAGTTTGGATTCGTTTGTCCATGTGTCCTTAAATACCGTGTTTTTGATAAGCTGCTGTGTTATGGTACTTGCACCCTGTGACATGTCACCGGATGAGAGAGCTTTAAAACCGGCACGGATGATACCGTGGATATCGACACCGTTGTGTTCGTAGAAACGTTCATCCTCTACTGCAACAAAGGCATTGGTCATATTTGCCGGTATTTTTTCTTTGGGTACGGATACTCTGTTAGAGTCAGCGGCATCAAGTTTTGCTATTTCAGCGCCGTCTTTATCAACGACAAATGTAGAAAAACCTTTGGGAATAGCACGTAGCTCCAGCTCATCTGCCATATCATTTGCCTGATCTTTTATTCCCATGAACACACCGAATCCGGCGCTCATGCCTATGATCACAACTGCCAATATTCCTGAGATAAGAGAGTAGAAGCCGAAAAGGCCGAATTTCTTTCCCCATCTGTCGGCACCTGAGCTAAGCGCTTTAGCTTGAGACACGATACCTCTTTTTCCGTAATTCATAAATAAACCTCGCTTTTTATTCAGTCATCATGATCGTCATTATTATCATCATTGTTATCCTGATGATCGTCCTGCTGTTGATCCCCTTGATTGTTTTGCCAATCATTTTGATGGTCATCTTGATTTGGCCAATCATTTTGATGATCGTTCTGGTTCCAATCATCTGAATGGTCATCTTGATTATAGAAACCTTGCGGTTGTCCATTATTATTAAACCAATTTTGTAATAATCCGTCAAAGAAATTTGGATCTTGTCCTTCTTGATTTGCATTTCCGCTTTGTTCCCATTCCTGTCTGAGTATATCATGACTACCGGGTTGGAGCATAAATTCCAGAGTGTGATGGCATTGTTCTTGATTATTAGGATCGCCACCTCCGAAATTCAGAGGATCTTTAAAGCCTGACTGGATCTTTTCAAGCCTTCTGGGATCTCTGAGTCCCGGTTGCTTAAATGGACACAGAGCAGTAGCGGGCTTATGGTCGATAAGGCACATTGCTCCTACGTCTCCGCCATGTACATCACATACCTCACTTTCGCCGGGAAGATTATCTGAAGCGAAGATCTCTGTTACCGGTTTACAACCGTCTATCGGTCTAAGTCCCGAATCGGCGCAAACACTCATTTTTACAATGCCATCCGGAGCTTCAAAATGCGCTTCGGGAAGATCTTCGTGAATCTTTTCCATTGTTTTTCGCCACATGGTCTGCGCAAGGTCATGTTCAGGTCCTTTAGAGGCAAGGTGGACATTGTTGTCAAATCCTGCCCATGCGGTAGCGGTATAGTAATTTGTAAAGCCTGCGAACCATACATCAACGTTTTTGGAAGTTGTACCGGTTTTTCCGGCGATATCAGTTTTACCAAAGTTTAACTTTGTACCTGTACCTTTTGTTACAACGTCTTTCATTGCACTTGTAAGGAGATAAGCAGAGGTTTCTTTGAGAATCTGCTCTCCTTTTGGCTCAGTATTGTCAAGGATTGTTTTTCCATCGTGATCGACAACTTTTTGATAGAAATGCGGCTTATTATATACGCCGCCATTTGCTATTGCAGCATATGCCGCGTTGAGCTCGTAGTTATATACACCTTTTTGAATACCTCCGAGACAGGTGGCCTGATTTTGGCCATCGGATTCGGTAAGTGTTGTAAGATGAAACTTATTGGTAAGATAATCAAAACCAAGTTCCGGTGTTATGTATGTATAAGCTTCAACTGTAAGAACATTTGCGGATTTAATTATCGCGTATCGTACAGATTGAAGACCTCTGTACTGAGATCCCCAGTGGTTATTGACAGGTTTTCCGTCAGCATAATGGAACTCGGCGTCCTTGAAAGTTGTTGCAAGAGTAAGATCGCCGTGGTCGATTCCGGGTGCAAAAGTTGAAAGAACCTTAAATGTAGAACCGGGCTGTCTTTTAGTCTGGGTGGCTCTGTTAAGTGTTCTATTACCTGTTTTCTCTCCGCGGCCTCCGATTATGGCAACAATCTGTCCGGTTTTTTGGTCGGCAACAGTAAGTGAAACCTGGGGCTGAGGACTGTAGGTATATTTAATGTCATTTTCGCCCACTTCATCGCCGGCATCTTCATCTACAACAGAGGCTTTGTATTTCTCAATGGCTTCATCCAAGGCTTCCTGGGATTTAAAAATCATTTTATCCCTGCCGCCCATGAATTTATCAAGGTCGTTAGTGCCATAGTTATTTACGGTGCCGTCTTTGTGACGAACGGTGAGAGCGAAATCCTCGGGATATAACTTTGTTCCTTCGGGATAATTCTCAGGGTTTGCGAATATTTCGTCACAGATTCCCTGTATATGCTCGTCAAGTGATGAGTAGATCTTAAGACCGCCTGAATATACTTCGGTCTCAGCATCCTGCTTGGTCTTGCAGACACCTTCTTCTACAAGAGAATTGATAACATCATCGATAAGAGCATCAACAAAGTAGCTGTTGATCTTTTTTTCACCTGTTTCTTCGTTTACTGTCTTGATTCGATCGTATACATTATCTGCTTTGGCTTCGTCATAAGCTTCCTGATCTATATATTTTTGCGCGAGCATTTTATCGAGAACGATATCTCTTTTCTCTTTATTGAACTCGGGATGCCTTCTTGGATCGTATCTGCTGGGGTTCTGCGTGATTCCTGCAATTACGGCACATTCCGAGAGATTGAGATCTTTTACATCTTTACCAAAATATGTTTTGGAAGCAGCCTGAACGCCATAGATACTGGGACCCAGTGCGATTGTGTTCATATAGTTTACGAGAATGGTTTCTTTGTCCTGCTCCTTTTCAAGTTGGACAGCAAGAAACTGTTCCTGAATCTTACGCTTGATCTTCTCGAGCTTGGTCTCGTTTGTCCAGGTCTCCTTAAATACAGTATTTTTAATGAGCTGCTGTGTAATTGTACTTGCACCCTGAGACATGTCACCGGATGAAAGCATCTTATAACCTGCACGAATAATACCGTGCATATCTACGCCGTTGTGCTTATAGAATCTTTCATCCTCTACGGCAACAAAGGCATTTCCCAAATCTTCGGGAATTTTATCTTTGGACACAGCTACTCTGTTTGAATCTGCAGCATCAAGTTTTTGGATTTCATTTTGGTCTGTATCATATACAAATGTAGAAAAACCCTTTGGCATGGCAAGAGTCTGTAACTGATCTTTGTATTGATAGGCCTCTTTTTTTATTCCGTTATATGCACCCAACACGCCGCAGCCCCCAATTATTGCGACAGTTGACAGTACAAAGATGAGAGAATAGAGTATCCATCGGCCTAGATTTTTCCCCCATCCATACTTGATGAAGCCACGTGGCCTGTAGCGCCGCTCGTTGCTCCTTCTCTGATATTTCATATATATTTCCTCTCTTTTGTTCCTTTTATAATGTAAGTTAGTATACCACTAATTGAAGATATTATAAAGAAAGTGTGTTATCATGGCTTTATGAGTGAAATTAGAACATTTAAGGTAGTAACTAAAGAGGGAACAGGCGAGATTGTTGAGAAAAAGTCCAGATTTATCGGTAGTACTTTTGCTGTTGAATCTGTGGAAGAAGCAGAGAAGAGGATAGCGGAGGTTTCCAAGAAGTACTGGGATGCGCGACACAACTGCTACGCCTACGTGATAGGCAAGAATAGCGAGAATACCAGATGCAGCGATAACGGGGAACCGTCAGGAACCGCAGGAAAGCCCATACTTGAGGTGATAACGGGAGCAGGACTGACCAACACACTTGTGATAGTAACAAGGTATTTCGGAGGAGTTCTCCTTGGTACGGGAGGCCTTGTAAGAGCGTACACACAGGCTGCTCAGGCCGCTATTGCAGCGTCTGAAACCGGTGAGATGGTATATGCGAGACAGCTCACATTAGAAGTCGCATATAATATGATAAATAACGTAAAATATTTTCTTGAACAAAATAAAATTTCTATAAGCGATCCAAGGTATACAGAAAATGTTCAATATGACATCTGTGTAAGAGAAGAAGACAAGGATCGAATTACAGAAGGACTTATCCAAAAGTGCGAAGGAAAAATTACCATCACCGAAGGCGATGCCGGATATTACCTCATGTAGGGATAATTTAGGAAAAATTAGGAAGATTCAGAGAAATTTAGGATAATTCAGGAAAAAAGAACCTTGCCATACAAAAACAAGGCAGATGTATAATGGATTGCGATTTTGTGCCCCGGTCTCATTGAAGTGTCCGGCACAATCGGAGCAATACATTATACATCTGCCTTGTTTTTGTAACGTAACCTTCTTTACTTCTTGAAACCTGCTCTCTTGCGGAGTGTAGGATCGAGAATTCTCTTGCGGACACGAAGGCTTGTAGGTGTAACCTCGAGGAGTTCATCGTTGTCGATGAATTCGATAGCCTGCTCAAGAGACATGATTCTCGGAGGAACAAGTCTTAATGCTTCGTCTGAAGATGAAGTTCTTGTATTTGTAAGATGCTTTGTCTTACATACATTAACTTCAACATCTTCGCTCTTTCCGCTGG